>JADMIO010548881.1_pt1 | contig 72592 bp, 67 predicted proteins | sample 8958161 | NCBI WGS metagenome assembly JADMIO01 (sample SAMN16585339, study PRJNA669376) | soil metagenome | isolation source: Crop rotation soil | place: USA: Cullars Rotation, Alabama | collected 2011 | reverse complement strand
GCCGCGACTTCAAGTCACGTGAATTCCAAGCTTCGGATCCCACTGTGCTGGAAAGGCTGTTCATCCGCAGCTGCACCTTGAAGCGGAGGTCCTGCACAAAAGGAAAATAGACTTGCAGGCTTCGGACGATTTTCTTGAAGTATTCACTCATGTAGCCTGCCAATATACTACTCAAAGCATAAAAAAGGAAGTTTTATATATTTATAGATTTAAACACGCTGTAACATTATGAGCCCCCTTAAAAGAACCGTACTGGCCCTAGGCCTGCTTGTCCTGCTGAAAGTCGTAGGAATTGCGCTTGACAAGTTCTCACCCTATACATTATTATTTCATAATAACCTGATCACTGCACTTCAACTATTTGTGTTTCTATGGTTGATTCTCAGCTTTATAGTGGCCATATTTACAAGAAGAAATCCGGGTAGAGCTGGCAGGTGGACGTTCATAATACTGATCGTATTTGTTGCTTTAATGGAATTATTATTCCAATACTGGCTTAAGAATCCTGCGAAAACTCCTGCTGCAATGCAGTCTTCATTCAAGCAATATTATATTCAGAACTACCGAAACGTGGTGCAGGTGGTGAGGAGTTGCAGTGAGTTTGATAGTAATTTCTTTTACAGACTGCGGCCAAATAACCAGTGTACGTTCGGCAATATTGAATTTTCAAACCAGATCAATACAAATAGCATCGGAGCAAGGGATGATGAAAACTCATTGACGAAACCGGATGTGATTTGTATTGGCGATTCTTATACGATGGGGTGGGGCGTGAATCAAAATGAATCTTTCCCTGCAAAAATTGAACAGGCAACCGGTTTGAAGGTGTTGAATGCCGGTATGTCTTCTTTCGGCACCGTGCGCGAAGTGCGGAAACTTGCATCTCTCGATACATCAAATTGCAAATGGGTGGTGCTGCAGTATTGCGATAATGATATTGAAGAGAACAGGCCGTATGTTGATAATAAATTTCAGTTACAAACTTCAGGTGCTGCGGCATATGATACATTGGTGAAGCGTTCGGAATGGAATCGTGCTTATTATCCGGGCAAAACTTTTTTCACTGTGAGTTTATTCAAGATGAAAGAAGTGATCAAGAATTTGCGCAAGAAACCCAACACTGAATATGTGATGCCCGTTGGCGGCGGACAAACAGTGACGATCCCTCAATCGGCCAAATATTTTGCGGAGACGATCGCGCACAATGCCGCACTCTTTCAGAATAGACAGTTGATCGTATTGTATGCATATGAAGGTGGGAGAAAAGACTCTGTATTTATTCCACAGTTGCAACAGTTAATGGCAACCTCACCTTATCGCGAAGCCATTCCGAACATTCATTTCATCAATACATCAAATTTCCTTGGAGCGGGCGACAGTTTCATTTGGGATGATCACTTTAATGCGAAGGGGCACGAGAAGATTGCGAATGAAGTGGTGAAGATCATCTCGGGCCGATAACATAACCACATGCTCGGCATACTCGTCCAACTTGCGATTTCCTGGCTACTTATTTGGTTGTTTGAACGCCAAAATCTTGGTGTGCTTGGATTCAAGCCAACAAGGAAAAGAATATTATATTTTTTCCTTTTTCTATTTGTGACTGCCGCACTTTGTTCAATTGGATTTTTGATGAGAATGTATTACGGGGAACGATGGGTACTCAATCCGAAATTCAATTATAGGTTGCTGATAGATGGTCTCTGGTGTAATATCAAATCTGTTTTGTTTGAAGAGCTGATCTTTCGCGGAGTGATCCTGTATATCTTAATTAAGAGACTGGGTGCAAAATGGGCCATCATCATTTCTGCTGCATCTTTTGGAATTTATCACTGGTTCTCATTTGGCATCATTGGTTATCCCGTTCAAATGGTCTTTGTTTTTTTTGTGACCGGAATAATGGGATTGTTGCTTGCTTATGCTTATGCGAAAACATTTTCTCTATACATACCAATTGCAATTCATTTAGGCTGGAATTTTACAAGCGGGTTTTTCTTTTCAACTGGGTCGATAGGAGATGGAATTCTTGTCCACGCGCAAACTGAAAAAGCTTCCACTGTTTCTTATTTCATGTTTTTCTTTGTCCAGTATTTTCCTATGGTTTCGATGTTCATTGTAAACTACCTGCTTCTTCGAAGGATGCCCAGAGCTCAACAACTCATTTCCCACACTGTTGATGCTGCTACACAAAAAGGCGAAGCTCAGCCGTAATCTAACTGTCGCTAAACCAGTCACTCCGCTTGGGTACGCCATTTGATTGGCATATCCAAAAGAGTACATCATGAAAATACTTTCAGCAATATGCGCATGCTTAATATCAGTGTCATTAAGCGCGCAAACAGTGAACATCACATTCAATGGTAATAATAGAAACAGAAATTACCAGCTTGTGATCGATGGCATTAGTTACTATTCAAACAATGCCACACAAAACGGCAAAAAAACTATTAGCCTGGATAACCTCGCGCCAGGTTCGCATGAACTTGCCGTCTACTCTGACGATGATAACAGAACTTATTCTGATGGGACCAGTAATGCTCCCGCAGCAGGCTCGCTCGTTTATTCTAAAACCTTTGAGCTCCGGAGTAATTACGATATGAACATAGCAGTGCGGCCAAATGGCTCGGTCACCTTCAGTGAAAAAACAGCGAAAAGAAGAAATCAGGATGTAACAAGTCGTAACAAAACTCCAATGACTCTTTCAACGTACAATCAGATCTATCAAAATGTACGTTCAAGGAGTTATCAGTCAGACAGGATATCATTATTGACAAGTGCATTCAACAACACATCTTATAATTTTACAACGACGCAAGTGCGCGAATTGCTTTCATTGATCTCTAACGAAAGTCGTCGCCTTGAACTTGCAAAACTTTCTTATTCGCGCGTAACAGACCCATCTAATTTCAATTATGTTTCAAGTGTATTCAACAGTCAGGTTAATCGCGACGCGCTTGAAGATTATGTTGTATCACGCGAAGCATCTGCGTATTCAAATTCTAATATTTATAACAACAACGGGTATGGACGAACTGCAATGAGCGAGTCAGACTTTGATGCGATCTATCGTAAAGCAGGTGGACATTTTACACAAAAGAACAGGATCACTGAAGTACGCAATGCATTGAATACTTCCACCAACTACTTTTCAAGTTATCAGATCAGGCAACTTGTTTCCTTGATTGCCGCACAATCTGAAAGATTAAGCCTTTTGAAGCTTGGTTACAGTCGCGTAACAGACCCACTGGAATATTACCAATTAACGGATCTGCTTTCAACGCAGAGTTATAAAGACGATCTAAGTAATTATATCCGCAGTCAGGGTGGTATTGTAAGAGCAAATGATAATAATACATATTATAACAGGACGCCTATCTCTGATGCAAGTTTTACTGAGATATACAATGGTGCACGCTCGCATTTCTTCCAAAAGAATACTATAGAAGATGTGAGAGCCGCATTCAATAACACAAATAATTATTACAGTACAGAACAAATCAGACAATTGTTGTTATTGGTTTCTTCTGAATCAGAAAGACTTTCACTTGCTAAATTGTCTTATGCGAGAGTGGCAGACGCAACGAACTTCAGCAGAATTTATGAATTGTTCAACGATGCGAACAGAGATGAGTTGAGCAGGTATGTAAATAATCAGTAATAACCCTTCTTTATATGAAAGCTCCGGAGACCCCGGAGCTTTTTTTGTATTATTCTTTAACCCTGTTCTGTTCCTGCTGCGCACTGTTTTGATTGTGCTTGCGGATGTCATTGATCGCTTTTCCGAAGCGATACGCAATGGCAAAGGTGATTTGGCGCGTATCGTTCTCGTTTCTCCAATTTGCTTCTGTCTTCGCCAGATTATTTATAATGCCTCGATTGATCTGGGTATATAGCATATCATTTACAGCCATACGAACCGTTACCGCATTCGAAACTTTCTTCGATACACCCAGATTCAACCTTCCTCTTTCAAGTAAGTAAAACTGATTCGCGGTGAGTCCTGATTGATAAAATCCATCAAGTTGTGCTGTCCAACCTTTCTTGAAAGTGAAACGCCAGGTAGGTTGAATAAAAACGTACGTACCCTGGGTATTCAAAAATCCTGTATAGAAATTAGTTTTCGAATGAATGTTCGTGACCTCAGTATAGAAACTGAAGCTGAGCCATTTTTTCAAATTAAGATTTCCTTCAAGGGATCCGCTGATGTTCGTGATCTTTCCAATGTTGCCAGGGCGACTGTAATACGTTCCATTGACTATCTCGATCGTCTCATTTGTGTTGTTCAATGTAGAACTGTATCTGAATCCAACTGTGATCTTGTTCGCATAAGTATATGACAACTGCACATTGTGTGTATAAGCCGGCAGCAAGAAAGGATTACCTACGTAATATGTGAACTTATCCAATGGAGAAATAAATGGATTCAGATCCTGATAATACGGCCGGTTAATTCGCCTTCCATAATCAATGGTGATTGCATGCTTACCTGCGCTGTCGATCTTATAATTCAAATATGCCGTTGGAAATAAACTCGTATAAGTTCTTTTGAAAGCAGAATCCGGTTTGACAGCATTGCCCAACTGTCTTCCATCCGAAACAGTATTCTCAAGTCTCAATCCCAGTTGCATCGACCAGCGTTTGCCTTCGTGTGCTGTGTTGAGATAACCTGCGTGGATGGTTTCTTTGTAAATAAAATGATTCGTCTTGTCATAATCAGGCTCCGTTACATTATTCACAGTTGTAAAATAGTCAGCGACGTTGTCAGTTTTTGTCTGACTTGATTTTGCGCCTGCATCTACTTTCCATCCATTTTTTAAGGGAAGAGTGTAATCAGTCTTTAGTGAAAAGATATCGATCCTCGCTGGCAGGTCGCCATCGAGACGGTCCTGCTGACTAAGAGTATTATCTGCGCGATATGTAAAATTGTTGAACTCCTGGATATTGCCGGTACCGTAGTGGATGAAGTCGGCATCGACCGAGAATTCCGGACCATTCTTGCTCACGCGTCTTCTAAAATTCAGATTGACTCCGCCATTTTTGAATGAATTGTCCTGGGTGTTATGGGCAACTACACTGGAATCGAGTTGATAAGCTGCATTGAGGATCTTACTTACGTTATCGTTATCGCGTTGACCTTTTCTCGTCACACCACTGAGCACAATACCGAATGTGTTTTTCTCATTTGCATAATAGTCTGCACCAATCTTTGTGGAGAATGCGAGACCGGAAGGCTTTATATAAGTGTTCTGAAGAAAATCATAGTCGCGGCTGCCATCTGATTTTTTGAAATGTCGGTTTATTGTGAGATCAGAGAAATTTGTTGAGTAATTCTGTGTCAGTGTGCCGAACGTATTCCATTTTCCGTTCCGGTAATTAAAATTGAAGCTGTTGTTTGTTTTTGGATAGACACCCTGGGTGTATGCAATATTCACATTTCCGTTGAAACCTTTGACTTTGGTCCTCTTGAGTCGAATGTTGATGACACCGCCGCCACCTGCTGCATCATATTTAGCAGGAGGGTTGGTCATGAGTTCAATTTGATCAATAGAAGAAGAGGGTAGGGAACGCAAATAATTTTCGAGATCGGTACCGCTCAGATATGTTGGTTTGTCATCAATGAAAATTGTGACACCGTTCTTTCCTTTCAGGCTGATCACGCCATTATTATCCACTGAAACTCCTGGAGATCTTTCAAGAACATCCATGGCAGTTGAACCGGCCGCGGTAATGAGTTGGTCGGCGTTTACAACTGTGCGGTCAATTTTTCTTTCGATAGCCGGACGCTGTGCTGTTACCGTTACTCCCTGCAAATTGCCGGCGACTCTATTAAGTTTTACAGCACCAATGTTGACCTTATTTTTTTCTTCATTGATTGTGACTGAAATACTGCTGTCTTTGTGGAAGCCCGTAACGCTTACGATCAGTTTGTACGTGCCGAATTTCACCTTCTCTAAAACAAATGATCCATCATCATCCGAGAGCGCGCTTTTTACAGGAGTGCTTTTTGCGCCTGTAACCAACATGATCGTTGCACTTTCGAGTGGACGTTGAAGTGAATCGGTCACTTTGCCGGAAATGGATCCTGTTGTGCTTTGAGCAAAAGCCGCGGCAGAAACAAATATGAAAATTGCGGTTAGATAGGTGTATCGTAGCATAAGGGTTTGGTGTAAAAGACGGCTGAAAATAGATAAGATGGCTATACAGAATATTTTAATAATGATGAGTGGTGCAGAAAGGAATTATCATTCACCAAAAAAATGCCACGCTGCAAGGCGTTTATTATCAGCCAGTCACAATTAATTGAAATACGAAAGTGTTCGGATTCGAACAGTATGAAGAACGGTAATGATACATTTAGTGAGAATGCCCGCCCTAAAATTTTATTTGGAAGATTTACTTATGAGCCAATCTCAAGCTTATATCCTTTGCCCCTTATAACAACGATCCTGACGTTAGGATCAAATTCGAGTTTTTTTCTAAGTTTTGAAATGAACATATCCAAACTGCGGCCAACGATAACGCCTTCATCTTCCCAAATCTCTTTTTGTAGCCTGCTTCGTTCTATAGCCTCGTTAGGAGACAACGCGAAAATCCGCAGCACGCGTGATTCAGTTTTAGTCAGGTCAATTGTCTCACCGTTTCGAATGAGCTTACGACCCTCGGGATCGAACGACGTTGAGCCTAAAGTAAAGGCACCAGTAGGCTGACTATCTGATAAGACCTTCCGCGGCTTAACGGATCTTAAAAAAAGAAATCCGACTAATGCCAACACTGCGAGGCTGCCTAACAGATATCCATTCTTTGGTGTAATTATCCCTTTTGGTTTGAATTTAATATCGATCAGGTAACACGCTACGGGCTGCTTTCTTCCAATACAGGCTACAATATCATCTTTCTTATTTTTTGATATCGCATAGCCATAGGCAACGCTGCGATTTGCACAGTTCAGAACATTTACTAAGTAATCACTTCCAAGCGGGTCATTGGATAGTAGACGCTGTGTAGTGTTCACCAGCGATTCGGGTTGGAAAGAAAACGCATGCTCAAAACTGATCTGGTATTCATTTTTGGTGATCTTTTTTACGGGAAGAACGCGTGATGTACTGTCTCCCGACTGAAGAAGTATTTCATGTCCGATGCGCCGAAGCAAAACTTCCCTCCTGGCAATGTCATAGTCATCATTGCCGGTCATATTAAAAGCGACGCAGATTATCGAGATGAACACGAGTATTAATAATCCGCCCATGTGCTTTCGCTTTATCTGCAGGGAACTTTTCTTAGCAAGCATCATGTCAAGTTATTATTTACAAAGTTTACACTCTTATTTACGATCAAATTGATTGGACCGGAAAAAACCGAAGTATTTTTATTCATCGCTCATCGTTCATTAAACCTACAAAAAATATGAAGAAAGTTATTTATGTGCTGATCTTACTGCTGGTTGTGGTAAGCGGACTCGTATTTGCCAACCGCGAAATCAAAAAGGAAACCCCTAAAAAATTAACCTCCAAGCCACTCAATGCTGCTGAAGCAGCAGCCTATAGAAAAAATTGGGAAGCTACACCTGAGGGTATAAAGTACAAGAAATGGGAAGCGTCCCCCGCAGGTAAGAAAGTGTTTGCGGGTGAGGCCAAAATAAGGAAAGACTTAAATGCTTTCACCAATATGCAGGCTGTAATAACCTCTCTTTCTCTTCCTCCTGGCTCAAGATTAGGATTAGGCGTGATGGTAAACATCAATGATGAAGATTATATTCTGAGTTTCGGGGTGGAAGAGTCCAGTGAATTTAAGCAATTGCGTAGCCTGAAAGTTGGCGACAACATCATTCTAAGAAGTCATAATGTATCGCATGCACCTAAGTATGCATACCCGATCATATCGGGCGACTATGTAGAAAAGGACAGTAAAATAATTTATAAACGCGCCCCCCGCAAAGGCGGCTGCTAAAAACAAAAAAGGCTGCAAGTTCAACACTTGAAGCCTTTTTATATTTCTGTGCCCGGGACTGGAATCGAACCAGCACATTCTTGCGAACGGCAGATTTTGAGTCTGCTGCGTCTACCAATTCCGCCACCCGGGCAAAATCGGGTCGCAATATTACGGATTAACAGAGTTTCAGCCAAATGCGTCAATAATTAAACACCTGTGATCTCTCCACAAATTTTCATGAACTCGTCCTGCAATTCAACATCGTCAGCTTCGGGATTTGCTTTTTTCTCTTTCTGATGAAAAAAATATTTGCCGCTCACTTTCGCCTCTTCGTCTTCACTCGCGGCGAGCCATACCTGCGTCTCAAAACCTTTTTCCAAATCATCTGGCGCACCACGACCGCCCATCTTTGTTGGAACCCAACCTGGATTCACTGCGTTTGAATAAACATCCGTCCACATTCTTGCAATTGCCTTGCAAAGCATCAGCACATGTAATTTCGAATCGGAGTAATTAATGTTGGAAATATCTTTCTTAAGATCATCAAGCTTCGGACTGCCCTGTAAGTGCATACCTGACGTGAGATATATCAGGCGCTTAGGCTTGCGGATCAATTTCGTGAGAATATATGGCGCCAGTGTATTTACAGCGAAGATCTCTTCCGGTGTTGCGCGATAGACTCCTGCATTGTGGATGACTGCATCAAAATTTCCCGACTGATTGACCTTATGAGCAACTTCTTTGACTTGATTAATTTCAATTAAGCTACCTGTTACAACTGTTTCTGCTTTCGGATTGCGACTCATGGCATCGCGGCCACGTTCTTCATTGCGGGCATGAAGCACGACGGTATGTCCAAGTTCGATCAGCCTTGTTGCCGCCAAAGTTCCCAACCCATCTGCTGAACCTGTGATAAATATTCTCGCCATCACTAATCTTTTATCCTTTCAAAGAAGCCATGTCGATCACAAATCTGTATTTCACATCACCTTTCAGCAATCTTTCATACGCTTCATTGATATCCTGTATTCTGATCATTTCAATATCTGATACAATATTATGTTTGCCGCAGAAGTCAAGCATCTCTTGCGTTTCCGGAATACCACCGATCATCGAACCTGAAAAACTCCTGCGATAAGGTATCAGACTGAATGCAGCCACAGGAAGCGGATGCTCGGGGGCACCAACCAAAGCAAGCGATCCATCCACTCTTAGTAAACTCAAATACGCATTGATGTCGTGCTGCGCCGATACTGCGTCCAACACAAAATGCAGTTTGCCGGAATAGCGCTCCATCTGGTCTTCGTCCTTTGACAAAACAACTTCATCAGCGCCGAGACGTTTTGCATCTTCCACCTTGGAAGGCGAAGTCGTAAATACAATCACTTCTGCACCCGTTGCTTTCGCAAGTTTCACGCCCATGTGACCCAATCCGCCAAGACCAACAATGCCAACTCTTTTTCCAGGTCCAACTTTCCAGTGTTTCAACGGAGACCAGGTGGTAATGCCCGCACAAAGCAGCGGCGCTGTTGCTGCGAGATCAAGATTTTCCGGCACACGAAGCACGAATGCTTCATCTACAACGATGCTTTCTGAATATCCGCCGTACGTCTGCGTTCCAAGATATTTATCAGGTGAATTGTATGTTCCTGTATTTCCAGCTTCGCAGTATTGTTCGAGACCTTCAGAACAGTAATCGCATTCACGGCAACTGTCAACCATACAACCAACAGCAGCCAGATCGCCAACTTTAAATTTCTTTACATGAGTGCCGACGCTCACTACTTTGCCTACTATTTCATGACCAGGCACACAAGGATAGATCGTTCCATGCCATTCGTTACGTGCTGTATGAAGATCGGAGTGACACACACCGCAATACAAAATTTCAATCTCAACATCATGCGCCAATGGTTTTCTTCTGTCGATCGCAAGTTGTTTTAATGCCGCTTCTGCCGCTTCCGTGCCAAATGCTTTTATTTCTTTTTTTCTGATGGGAACAACGCCTTCGGCTGTAGCCTTTACTGCTTCCATAAATATGTTTTAGGTGATGAGAATATTTTTCGAGTGAGATCAATTAACAGCTAAAATTATGCTAAGGAAAGACAGATTAGCTGTTAGAAAGAAAATTCAATACAGGCCGACTGAGCAATGTGACCCAGCGCTCATGTTCCTTTGCTGAATAGTGAAGTTTATCCGGCGCGATCAGCGACAGATCGCTTTCTGCTTTTCTTGTTCCTTTCGTGATCTCGATGTAATTGCAATTGTATTTTTTGGAAATCGCAAAATTTGCATTGTTGAAGTGATCAATTTCCATTTCGATCTGCTTCGCATCGCGACCTTCCGCAAATGGCGTTACGCCCCAATCGGGGATGGACAGAACAAAGACACCGGCCGCTTTTTTACTCGAAAACTTAATTGCAGTTTTTAATAAACTTTCAAATTGCTCGCCATATTCCTCCACGGACCGGTTCCGATATTGATTGTTGACACCGATGAGTAATGTAACGATATCAAAATTTGAAGGCAGGAGCGTAGTACTGATCGCGTCAGCAAGCTCGTCCGTTGTCCATCCCGTCTTTGCAACGATCTCAGGAGCTGCAACTGAAATTTTATTCTTTCTTAGTAATTGAACAAGTTGATAAGGAAAAGATTCATGAATGGCAACGCCTTCGCCGATAGTATAAGAATCACCAAGACATAGAATTGTTTTCATTGCCACAATGATATAAAAAACCCCCGACTGATTTGCCGGGGGTCAGATATTATAAAGTAAGTAGTTTATTGCTGAACACCCTGCATTCCACCCTGGATTCCTTCCTGCTCACCTTTCAGATTCTTACGCTTGAAAAGAGATACATCGAACTTTCCGAAACGAAGACTGAAGTTCAATCTCACGATCTGCGCATCTCTGCGGCGTACGGCATCCTGAACAAAGAATGGAGATTCAGAATGAACATCATTTCTACGCGTCTTGAAAACGTCGTTCATACTGAGAGAAAGTGCACCACGCTTTTCCTTGAGGAACTCATATCTGATAGCAATATCAACTCCGTATGTCGGACGGATATAACCCTGAGAAGTTGATTGGGACGCTCCGAAGAACATTCCACCACCTCCACCGCCGCCGCGAGCACCACCGCCACCAGGAGGAAGAATTGTTTTAGTAGTGTAATCTCCACTTAACTGGATCGTGAAATTCTTAGGAAGTTTGAACGAGTTGTTGATCTTGGTAAAAAAGCTGTAGATCCTGTCCTGGTCCGTGATCGCGGGATCATCGATGTTGATCTTCGAAGAGAACATGTTTATGTTCGTATTCAATTCCCACCATTTTGCAATAGTATTTCTTACGGTCAATTCGATACCATACACATTACTTGAATTCGCATTGATGTAAGAATTAAGGATACGATGCTTGCCAGCAAGGAGTGTATCATAAGCGTACCGTGTGATCAGGTCGTTCGTGTTTTTGTAATAAGCACTCAACAACAAACTATTATTTCCTTTGAATAATTTCTGGTACGCGAATTCAAGTGAGTTCGTGAATTCAGGTTTCAGATTTGGATTACCCTGGCTCAGGTTAAGTGAGTCTGAGAAATCGATAAAAGGAAACAATTGGAAGAAATTCGGCCTGTTGATCCTTCTTGTATAGTTTAATTGCAATTCCTGGTCATTCTTCAATTTTTGTGATAAGAAGACGCTTGGGAAAAAGCTAAGAGGAAAATCGTTCTTGAAAGAGATCGTTGTATCAATGCCTTTGTCAGTGCGGATCAGATCACCTGTGTATTTTGAACTTTCTACACGCAGTCCAAGATTGTATCCAAAATTTTTGATCCTGTTCGTGAATGTTGCATAGGCCGCGTACACCGACTCTTCATTTTTATAATGAGAAGAAAGTGAATCGATCTTTTTTACACTGCCATCAGGTTGACGAATGCTGATGATGCTTCTGCTGTCAACATTTCTGATGCTCGCGCGCACACCGGTTTCGAATTTTGAATTCTCCTTGATCGGATTGCTATAGTCAGACTGGATCGTGAGAAACTGGTTGTCTCCACCACCATCCTGGATCTGGTTGTAGTTACCGATAAGTGGTCCGCCTTTGTATGAATATGTATTGGAGAGAATATTGTTGAAGTTCTCGTTCTTGCTTTTATTAATGTTCACATCAGCGGTCCATTCCTGTCCGGCTTTCGGGAAGTTGTGTTTGAAGCTTGCGGTTCCACCGACATTTCTGAAATTACCTGTTGTATTTGAAAATCTTTGCGAGAAAGTGTCAGTTACTGAAGTGCCGACGTTGTGCCACATCAGATCAGTTTCAGTAAATGGTTTGAATTGTCCGCGAACAAAAGTACCCGCAACAGTTAATGTGTTCCTGTTATCAATGAAATAATCAACTCCACCACGGATAAAACCGAATTGACCTTTACCGACGTTCTTATCGTCCTGGTGGCTCACTGATGTAACTGACCCAAGTGTAGTAGTGCGGTCTGTAACACCGGTACCAATTGATTTATTCTGTCTGTAATTCGTATTTGCGAAGACATTTATCTTGCCCTGTCTGATATTTATATCACCACCCACATTAAATTTCGCTCTTGAATCGATACCCGCGCGAAGGTTTCCGCTGTACCCAGCTCTTTTGTTTTTCTTAAGAACAATATTGATGATACCTGATGTTCCACCAGAAGCATCAAATTTTGCAGAAGGGTTCGTGATCAATTCAATGCTTGCGATCGCATCAGCAGGAATTTGCTCGAGTGTGAGGGTAGAAGGGCGGCCATCCACGAAGATCTGCGGAGCGTTGTTGCGAAGTGTAACATTTCCATCGATATCGACAGATACGGAAGGAACGCTTCTCATCACGTCCACAGCGGTTCCTCCGACTGAAGTAAGATTTTTTTCTACGTTGAAGACTTTCCTGTCAACGCCGAGTTGGATCAATGATTTTTGACCGGTAACAGTTACTTGTTCCAACACTTTCGCGTCCTCTTCCATTTTTATGTTACCAAGGTCCTTGTCGACCGCGTTCATTGCCTGGCTCATATCGCCCTGGCCCATGCGCAGTTGGAAACCTACTTTTTGGCTTATCGGGGTGTAGCCGATGGTTGTGATCTGGAGAGTGTATTGCCCGAAAATGGGAAGGCTCTCAAAGCTGAACTCGCCTCTTTTGTCGGTAAACATGCCGGCTACGACGGTGTCTTTGCGTTTTTTTGTCGCTGTGTCCATTTTGCTCATCATTAGTTGAACGGACACGCCATCGATCGGTTTATTTGTTTTTTTGTCTACTATCTTACCGTAAAGGTGACCGATATTCATAGCAGCGGGATTGCCGCCACCTGGGCGAGCACCTCCCATAGGTACCTGAGCATCAGCGACAAAACCAGCGATTGTAAGAGTAAAGATCAGTGCAATTAACTTTCCCATGAATTGATGTTTGATAAAAAGAATTCGCAAAGTTGAAGCTTTGAGTTTGACATTTAGACGACAATATGATGAATGGCCTGCGAAGGATTATCGCTTTTTTATGTTAAAAGAAAGTTAGCGCAAATAAAAAGCCGCTTCTGACGAGAAGCGGCCTGGGTGGCTGACCGGGTTCGAACCGGCGACCCTTAGAACCACAATCTAATGCTCTAACCAGCTGAGCTACAACCACCGTGTTTGTGGAGCGCAAAAATAGGAAAACCCGACCATTTAGGATTTAAGATTTAGGATTAAAAATTCAAGATTTCGTTTTTTGAATCGATTTCTTCAATCTTAATTGATACATCTTTAATCTTAAATATTGAAAAGACGGGTACAATTAACCACTCGTGGAAAAGTGTGGCAAACCCCTTGTTAATATTATTGTTACGGCAACAAGGCGCTTTTTAATTCGTTATTTTTGGAAGCAATGCAAAAAGTATTTAGCAATATGATTAATAGACGCAACTTACCAGTGTTGCTGCTCCTGCTTGGTGCAGCAATTTTCGTTGGATTTCGCAGCCTGGGATTTGGAAGTGAACCCACCCCTACGAAGTACGAAAAGATCCTGCACAATGTAGGATTGATGCTCGAAGAGATCCATTACAGTCCGAAAAAACTCGACGACAAATTCTCGAAAGAAGTCTTTAATAAATATCTCGGCGAGATCGACCAGGAGAAAAATATTCTTCTGCAATCAGACATCGAAGCCCTGAGAAAATTCGAAACAAAGATCGATGATGAAATTAATGGTGCCCCTGTTCAATTCTTCCCTGCTTTCGCTGAGATCTATAAAAAGAGATTAGCAGAAGCTGAAGGTCTGTACAAAGAGATCCTTTCAAAACCATTTGATTTCACCAAAGACGAATCAGTAAATCTCGATTACGATAAAGTTCAGTTCCCTAAAAACGATGCTGAACGCAAAGAAGCATGGCGCAAGAGACTAAAATACCTTGTGCTTGAACGTTATTCTGATCTTGTTGAAGGACAACAAAACAACAAAGGCAAAGAAGGCTTCGTTGCAAAAACAAATGAGCAGCTTGAAAAAGATGCACGTGACCGCGCAATGAAGATCATGGATCGTTATTTCGATCGACTGAAATTTAAAATGTCTGATGATGACAGGTTCAACATACTTGTAAACACGATCACAGAATCGATGGATCCCCACACAGCTTTCTTTCCACCGGTTGAAAAAAGATATTTTGACGAGCAAATGAGCGGCCGTTTCTTCGGCATTGGCGCTTCTCTTCGTGATGATGATGGTAACATCAAGATCGCAACGTTGCTCACGGGCAGTCCCGCGTGGAAATCAGGAAAAGTGCAGGTTGGAGATATCATTCTGAAAGTTGCGCAAGCCGATAAAGAACCAGTTGATCTGACTGGATACCTTGTTGAAGATGCTGTGAAACTGATCCGCGGTTCGAAAGGAACAGAAGTAAGGCTTACTCTTAAAAAAGCTGATGGAACAACGACGATCGTTCCACTCCTTCGCGACGAGATCGTGCAGGATGAAACTTTTGCTCGTTCTGCCGTGGTGAATTCAGCAGGTGGAAAGATCGGTTACATCTTCCTTCCGGAATTCTATGCTGATTTCGACAATCCACAAGGCAACAGAAGCTATATCGACGTTGCAAAAGAAGTAGTGAAACTGAAAGAACAAAAAGTTGATGGCATCATCATCGACCTCCGCAACAATGGTGGTGGTTCATTATATGATGTTGTACAAATGGCAGGATTGTTCATTGACGAGGGTCCGATCGTGCAGGTGAAAGACAGAGAAGGAAAAGCACAGATACTTCGTGATAAAGATAAATCAGTGTTGTATGATGGTCCGCTCGCCGTAATGGTGAATGAACTGAGTGCCTCAGCTTCTGAAATTTTTGCTGCTGCGATCCAGGACTACAAACGCGGTGTGATCATCGGTAGTACCTCTACTTATGGAAAGGGCACCGTTCAGCGTAATATCGGTCTTGATAAAAATCTGGGATTCCTTCAAACTGAAAATGATCTTGGAACGATCAAACTGACTTTGCAGAAATTCTATAGAATCAACGGTGGCTCGACTCAATTGAAAGGTGTTTCATCTGACGTAGTTCTTCCTGATGTATTTGAATATTCAAAAATCAGAGAGAAAGACAATCCGGATGCTTTGCCATGGGATGAGATCCGCAAAGCTGATTACAACGCATGGAAAGCGGATTATGATGTGAACCTCGTTCGCAACCACAGCGAAGAGAGACTGAAGAACAATGCAGCTTTCAATTTGATCAGATCAAATGCAGAATGGCTTGCGAAACAAAATGACAAAGAGTATTCTCTGAACTACGATAAATACAAGTTGGAGCAAAAACAAATTCGTACTGCTGTGAAGCAGATCGATAGTCTCAACAAGCTCACACAGCAACTTGCTGTTGAAACGCTTCCGCAAGACGCAAATAAATACAACGAAGACACTGCAAAGGCAGAACGGTATAAGAACTGGCTGAAAAACCTGAAATCAGATATCTATCTTGATGAAGCCGTAAAAGTGGTTGATGATATGATCACACAAAGAAACCTTGTGAAAAGGAACTAAATAAAAGCCCCGCATTTTTTGCGGGGTTTTTTTATTATCTCACTATTATTACTTTCTTTAAGGTTGAGATCTTCTCTGTTGAAATCCTGAAGTAATACATTCCAGGTGCAATTGAACTTACATCTACAGGCAAACTATGCTTTCCTGTTGAATAGTTTTTGCTTTGCATAATTGAGTTCAGCTTTCTACCATTTCCATCGTACAGTTCAATGGTTACTTTTTCAGGGCTTCTCAACGTAAAGCTAACTGTCGCGTTTGTGTTTGCCGGAACTGGAAATACATTTACTTCGAATTGAGATTTATCTTTTTTTCTCGCGATGGAATCAGGATCAACATCAGCAATCAGTAAATTTTCATAAATGAAAATTGGTGTTGCATTAAGCATGATGTCTGAGGAACTGATATCAGTATTAATTCCTGTAACTGAATAATTCCATTCTCTCTTTGTAACGAGCGGATTCATATTCATTGAAAGCGGGAAACTGTAGCTCTCTGTTGCTGATTCAGATTGATCGTTTACCGTTCTTGCCCACAATACATATACATAGTTGCCATACGCGTCGTGAAAAGCCCCTCCTTCAATTCCTGAAGGAATATTCATCCATGCGGTTTTTACCGGGTCAAATGTCTTGTTTCGCAACAGCTCGGAAGTAGTCTTAAAACCAATTCCAGAATTCGTCAACTGAGTGTTGTAGGCACCTCCATTCCACAATGGTCCGATGCTTATGAGGTTTTTGTACAGTCCCATTACATCATACTCGTTCGTTGCTGTCGCTTCAGTTCTCGTATCACCAAGCAGAAATGTATAGAGTTGTGAGACGCCATGCATTTGACTTTGGAGCAACACTTTCATGATGTAGTTCTTTTGTGCATCGTCACTTCCGATCAAGGGATCGGTTCCGTTCATAAATGGAACACGTGAGATATTCGTCTCAGTGCAGATCACATATTTCAAAGGATATGTAGTGCCGTTATAACCGTAATTACTCAAAACGAGCGTCATGTCGTTCTTCAGTTTCACATATTCATCAGCCGCCGCGTCTGAATGTCTCCTGTAATCCATCATTTGAGTATTGTTGTTCCAGCTTTTCAAACTGTATGATGGATAAATATGATAACTCAACACGTCAAAATATGCACCGGCTTTCAAGGGATATTCAGCAGTCACCGATCCATCGACCGGATTATCTGTGTTACGTAATAATGCATCAACAAAACTTGCATAACCTATTCCTCCGGGTGCAACCAATGCTTCGGGATCTATCGATTTGATGACTTCATATGCAATTCGCAATGTTCTGATGTAATGAAAGATGGGTGCCTTGACATTGGCAAGTTCACAAGGGAGAGGATTATTTTCCCACCAGTTACCGGGCATACCGGGTGTCATCCATCCGCGTCCACCATAATCAATGTCTGGCTCATTGATGATCTCCCAGAATTTCACATTCGCCTTGTACTTTGTTACAACTTTATAAACATACAAGGCAAAATAGTTCGTGTCATTTACAGGCGTTCCGTTCAAGCCACCATCCCAGATTGGCGCATACATATTCTTGAAAAGTCCTGATTCATCCGGGCAGCCAGGATATTTTGCATCACGGTGTGCAGCGGATGGTTCGCCAAGCATTACAACGTTGTCCTGTATCCCAAGGGTTCCGTAATGATTGAATTCAGAGAGACGTATGTCATACCCCCACATCTCAACAAAATGTTCGGGAAGAGAAACTCTTAGTGATCGGACCCCTGCACCATTGATATTTCTTGATGGGTCGCCAATTGAAATATCGGCAAGTGACTTATCGTCCCACGAGGGACCATAATAACCCATGTTCGTGCCGTAAAGGAAAGGTTTGGTGTAAGCCGGAATGTGGCCAAAATCGTTCGCAGTATAGTTGATTTGCGTGTAGGCTGACAGTGCTGCAAATAGGAGCAGCGCTGTGGTTAACACAGGACGGATTTTCATACCCCTTTAACGCTAAAATGTTGCCAGACTGTGCTTTGTGGATATGATTACGTCGAAAATTGACGAAGGTCAACTCTTTGCCAAATACCTTTCTTTGATTATATCGATATGATGCTCAATGTGTCCCGCAATAATGAACCCAAGGGCAAGCACATTTACTTCTTTATTGCTGGCGACGCCGATAGACCTAAGTTGGTCCTCTGACAGTGATTCAAACAGATATACAGAAGATTCATGGAGGGATTCAAATTCATTGACCAGGTCTTTCCAACCCCTGTTTGATCCTGAAGAATTGGCCGCCCATAAATTTTCATCGAAACTGGGAAGGGGAGTAGAATCCTTTCTTGCGAATGCTGTTGCCCGATATGCAAAAACGCGTTCAGCGTCGATCACGTGTTGCACGACTTCACGGATGGTCCACTTTCCTTCCGCATATGCATGATCGATCTTTTTCTTCGGAATATTTTTTAGAAGCTTGTGAAAATTCTTGCCGCTCTTTTCAATTGCTCTTACAACGTTTTCATCTTTTGCTTTGTTGATGTAATTCGAATAAAATTCTGCCGCGAGCGCGTCTGATTTTGTAGGCATCTGAGTTGTTTGTAGGAATCAATTTAATGAAAAAGTACCGAGTACCGAGTACAGAGTATCAAGGTTTCAGTACTAAAGACTTCTAATACAAAAACAGGATATCTCAATACTTGGTACCCGGTACTTGATACTCGGTACTTATTTAATCTTTTTTAGTCTTCAACGTCGACTGTGGCAATTTCTCTTTCGAATTTGGCTTGATCGTCGCTGCGAGTTTCAGTGCTTCGTATGCATTCACTACGCCGCCTGTCCCACTGATGTCAGAAAGTTTTACCATTTCGTCGTCTGAACCAGGAAGTTTCACTTTCATCGTAACAGGAGTCGCACTTTTTTCGATCACATATTTTACCTGCGCAGCAGTTAGATGCGGATTGTAAGAAATGATCAATGCGGCCAAACCTGCAACTACCGGTGACGCCATGCTTGTACCTTGAGCATTTTCATAGAGGTCTTTACCATTCGCATCTTTGCCGGGAACTGTTGAATAGATCTTTGTGCCCGGAGCGAAAACATCTACCTGGTCTTTCCCAAAGTTTGAAAAAGAGGCAGTATAACTTTCAAAACCTGCTTCTGCAGTAAGGTCACTGCTTGCACCGACAGTAATAAAATTGGATGCCTTTTCTTTATATGCTACCAATCTGTTGTTAGGATAGTTATCCGTTGTATCGATGTTCTTGTGATCATTTCCTGCAGCATGAACAAGCAATACATTTTTTGATTCTGCATACTTCACGGCATCGTCCACCCAGCCTTTTTTTGGCGAGAAATCTTTTCCGAAGCTCATGTTGATGACGCGTGCGCCATTGTCAACTGCATACCGGATTGCAAGAGCGATGTCCTTGTCATGTTCATCCCCATCAGGCACTGCACGAAGCATCATGATCCTTACATTATCTGCAACGCCATCCATTCCTTTGCCATTGTTGCGTTGCGCAGCAATGATTCCACTTACGTGCGTACCATGCATCGGACTTCCAGCCATTACATCGGGATTACCATAGTATTTATCATTAATATCATCTTCATTGTCCTGAACGATCTCATGACGATAATCCTGTGGGGCTTTTTCTTTTGCCTCTGCTTTCTTCTCTTCTCCGTTCAGATATTCGGCAAAATCATCTATGAAAGCCTTGTTCGTCTGATCCATGATATCATTTGCGCGGAACAAATAAAGAAGACTATTACGCGCAGCTTTGGCATCAGAAGCTGTAGGAGTGTATTCCTCAAGCTCTTTGCCAGTGAATACTTCTTTCTGCATTGCTACCCGAAGAACAGAATCATTTTTTCTTGCAGCGATCAATGCTCTTTTTAAAAGAAGAAGATCAACGCCACCAGCGATTGTAGCGCCTTCAATCCTTTCTTTTGCTTTCAAATAAGTTTGATATTCCAGTTTTCCTTCTGCAGATAAATTAGAAGGATCTGTAATGTTTTCATATTTCGGCTTGAGCTTATGATAAACTCTTGCACCTTCATATGAATCCTGCTTTACGTTGCGGCCGTCTTTTCCACCGAGAAAATTCCAACCGTAGTAATCGTCAACATATCCATTCTTGTCATCGTCAATACCATTATTTGGAATTTCGCCCGGGTTGTGCCACAAGACCTGCTTTAGATCTTCATGAAGCGTATCAACGCCGGAGTCAATTACAGCGACAATGACAGGAGTGCTTTTCTTGCCCTTTACAAAGTCGTAAGCTTTTTGGAGACTGATCCCAAAATATCCGTCTTTGTCTTTGTCCATAAGGTGCCAACCTTTGGGAGTCTCTTTTCTTGTACTGGCACTTGTGCCTTGCGCGGATACGGTTCCAGTCACAAAAAAGAGAGCCAACCCTGCCAGCAGTGATCCGGCAGCTTTTTTAGTCATGATCATATTAAAATTTGAGTTTGAAATTGAAAGCCAGTTTTCAGTAAACCTTTAAAAATAGCTATTGTCCGAGTTACAGACGAGTACTCTTTGATAAACGGTTTTCAATGGTTTGTTAATATCGTTTTACAAATCAAATTTGATGCCCTGAGCCAGCGGCAATTGCGAAGAATAGTTAATTGTATTAGTTTGTCTTCTCATATAAACTTTCCAGGCGTCGCTACCGCTTTCACGGCCGCCACCCGTCTCTTTTTCACCGCCAAAAGCGCCACCGATCTCAGCTCCCGAAGTACCAATATTGACGTTGGCTATACCGCAATCGCTGCCGGTCACGGAAAGGAACTGTTCTGCTTCGCGGAGGTTTAAAGTCATTATTGAAGACGAGAGGCCTTGCGGAACATTATTTTGTATAGAAACGGCCTCTTCAAAATCTCTATATTTTAAGAGATAAAGAATTGGAGCAAACGTTTCGTGTTGAACAATTTGAAAATTCGGTTCAACCTCTGCTACGGCTGGTCTTACATAGCATCCGCTTTCGAAGCCATCACCTTCAAGTACGCCGGCGTCGACGATAAATTTTCCACCCTCCGCTTTGCATTTTTCAATGGCGTCAAGGTACATCTGTACTGCATGCTTGTCGATCAGTGGGCCGACATGATTCTGTTCATTCAGCGGATCACCGATCTTTAAACCTTTATAAGCCGCAACAAGTCGTTGCTTGAATGCATCATAAATCTTCTCATGAATGATCAGTCTCCGAGTTGTTGTGCATCGTTGTCCCGCAGTACCTACGGCACCAAATACAGAGCCGCGGATAGCCATGTCGAGATCTGCATACTCAGAAATTATTATAGCGTTGTTGCCGCCGAGTTCAAGCAATGCTCTGCCAAGTCTGGCGCCAACCGCAGCTCCCACAGCCTTGCCCATTCGCGTTGAACCTGTCGCTGACACGAGAGGAATTCTTGCGTCATTTGCGATCCATTCGCCAACTTCACGTCCACCAATTACAAGTGTGCTCACGCCTTCAGGAACATTATTCTTCGCAAAAACTTCCGCGACTATTTGTTGACACGCGATCGCGCACAGAGGAGTTTTTTCAGAAGGTTTCCAAACACATACATCACCGCAAACCCAGGCTAACAGACTGTTCCAGCTCCAAACAGCAACGGGGAAATTAAATGCCGAGATAATTCCAACAAGTCCTAACGGATGATATTGTTCATACATCCTGTGGCCGGGACGTTCGCTGTGCATGGTGAGACCATGAAGTTGCCTTGAAAGTCCCACAGCAAAATCTGCGATGTCGATCATTTCCTGTACTTCACCTAGACCTTCCTGCAAACTTTTTCCCATTTCGTATGAAACAAGTTTGCCAAGTGGTTCTTTGTATTCGCGCAGGGCACCACCAATTTGTCTGACAATATCGCCCCGTTTTGGCGCCGGCAATTGTCGCCAGATAATGAAGGCTGATTCAGCTTTTGAAATGGCATCTTCATAAGACTTACGATCGGCACCAGTTACAGATGCGATCAGTTGTCCATCAACGGGAGAAAAGGATTCGATCAATTCACCAGTGGAATTCAGCCAGTTTTGGCCTGTTGAAACGCCCTGGTTCTTTGAATTTATTTTAAGCGCAGAGAGGGTTGATTGCATATCAAATTTTCAGGCCGCAAAGATACGTCAATACTGTTCCTGGTCGCTCGGAAATGTATTCTTCTTAACGTCACTGATATATTGCTGAACTGCAGTCGTGATCTGCTCATGAAGATTGAGGTACTGGCGCAGAAATCTCGGTCTGAATTCTGTATTGATCCCCAGCATGTCGTGCATAACGAGCACCTGACCATCGCAATATTTTCCTGCCCCGATCCCGATCGTTGGGATCTGAATTGATTCTGAAACTTCTTTTGCAAGTGTTGCTGGAATTTTTTCGAGCACCAGGGCGAAGCAACCTGCCTCTTGCAAGAGTTTAGCATCATTCTTCAGTTTATTTGCTTCGGCTTCTTCCTTTGCCCGGACATTGTATGTTCCGAATTTATAAATGGATTGAGGCGTTAGTCCAAGGTGCCCCATCACTGGAACTCCTGCGGCGACAATTCTATTGATGCTTTCAAGCACTTCCTGACCACCTTCCAACTTTATGGCATGCGCGCCGGTTTCTTTCATGATCCGAACGGCAGATGCCAGCGCTTCTTTTGAATTTGATTGATAAGAGCCGAAAGGCAGATCAACAACAACGAGGCATCTCTTCACGCCACGGATAACCGAAGATGCGTGATAGATCATCTGGTCGAGCGTGATCGGCAAAGTTGTTTCATGTCCCGCCATTACATTGGAAGCTGAATCGCCCACGAGGATCACATCAATATCCGCACCGTCAAAGATCCTGGCGAAGGAATAATCGTAGGCCGTGATCATGGAGATCTTCTCTCCATTGGATTTCATCTTCTGGAGAACATTCGTAGTGATCCTTTTGACTTCTTTGTTTACAGACATATTTATTATTTAACCGCAGAGGACGCAGAGACGTCATTATATAAATGTTGTACTAATCCATCAGCGAGACCGATCTTCGGAACATAAATTTCCTGCGCATTTGCCCATCGCATCACGTTCACATATATCAGTAATGCAGGAACAATCACATCGGCACGGTCTTCTTTCAATTTATATATCCTGATCCTTTCATCAACTGTAAAAATGCTTAATTCTTTGTAATAGTCCTTCAGCAATTCAAGTGTCAGCGGTTTACCTTCTTTTCTTTTTGAAAGAGAAAACACTTTGTTGATGTTCCCGCCCGATCCGATCGCGATCACATCATTGTCATGGCCCTTCAATCCCTTCTTAATAAAATCCTTCATTTCATCCCACGTCTTTTCCTGCACCTGGTTTTTCAGAATTCTGATCGTTCCGATGTTGAAAGATTCTTTGAACATCAGTTTTGTATCTGCAAAAAAAGTAAGTTCTGTACTGCCGCCACCTACATCGATATACAGATACGAATGTTCCTTATCAAGATTTTCAGCAACATGATTTTCGTATATGAGTGTTGCTTCTACGTCACCGGAGATCACTTCGATCTCGATGCCGGTTTCGTCTTTTACTTTTTGAATTATTTCTGCTGCATTTGATGCGTCACGCATGGCGGAAGTTGCGCAAGCCTTCAAATGTTTTACATCATAAGCTTCCAGAAGATACTTGTAAGATTTGATCGTGTTCAGGATCATCTGTTCCTTTTCCGGAGAGATCGATTTCTTTTCAAAAACATCGAAACCTAATCTCAACGGAACACGAACAAGATTGAGTTTATTGAATTGAGGTTTGCCGTTGTCCTGGATCACTTCAGTGATGAGTAATCTTGCTGCGTTACTGCCTATGTCGATAGCTGCAAGTCGCATGATAGTTCTTAAGAAGCTTCAACGATCACGGAAGTTGGAATAGCTTCTTGTGGTGTGGTTTCTAATTGATTCAATGTTTTTTGCTGCAGATAATTATAGATCTCGATCTGTGAACGAACTTTCTTACCGCCCGGCTCATCCCTTACATAACGGTTACTTAGCTCATTGTCGAGTATCCGCGCTTTCACATTATCATTCAATTGGATCTCGAGAATGTTTTTCAGCACACGTTTTATGTTCTCATCAAACACGGGGCAAGTTGCTTCAACGCGGTGATCAAGATTTCTGATCATCCAGTCGGCCGAAGATATATAAACTTTTTCGTCGCCTGCATTGTGAAAAATGAACACGCGTGCATGTTCGAGATATTCATCAACTATGCTGATCGCTTTGACAGGATGAATGAACTTTTTATTTTCTGAATACATGCAGAAAATGCCTCGTACAATGAGACTGATCTTAACACCAGCACGTGCCGCTTCAGTAAGCCTTTCAATAAGATCGGTATCTGCGAGAGAATTTATTTTTAAAATAATGGATGCTTCGACGCCATTTTTCGCATTCTTGATCTCGCGACTGATCAATTTTTCCAGTTCCTTGCGAAGTCCGGTAGGACAGGGGATAAGCGTCGTCAAGGATTTCAGGATCTCATTTCCTTCTTTATTTTTTTCGAGATAGCTGAATAATTTATTTACGTCCGCCATGATGCTGCGATTGGCAGTTAACAGGCAATGGTCGCCATAGATCATTGCTGTCTTTTCATTTAAATTTCCGGTGCTCACAAATCCGTAGTGAATGGTGCGATTGTTCATCTTTTTCTTAATGAGACAAATCTTCGCATGCACTTTTACGTTGGGAATGCTTATAATGACGTTGACGCCTTCTTCTTCGAGTCGCTCTTTCCATTCCAGGTTGGCTTCTTCTTCAAACCTTGCGCGTAGTTCGAGCATCACCGTCACGGATTTCCCGTTTCGGACGGCGTTCACGATCGCATTAATCACCTTAGAATTTGGTGCGAGCCTGTAGCAGGTGATCTTGATTTCTGTCACATCAGGGTCGATCGCTGCTTCGCGAAGCATGTCGATCACCGGATTGAATGACTGATAAGGAAAATTCAACATGATGTCTTTCTGCAGTACAACGTCGGTCACGCGATTTGTCTTCATCAGAAGCGGATGCTTCAATGGTTTTTTCCGCTGACTTTTTTTGGTGAACACATCAGGAAAGTCCATGAAATGCCTGAAGTTGTGTATCCTTCCGCCAGGAATTAAAGTATCATGCTTTGATAGATTCAGTCTTCTCATTAAATAGATCAGAAGCCCCTGATCCATTTCTTTATCATACACAAATCGAACGGGCCTTCCTTTGCGGCGGTTCTTTACACCTTTTTCAATTTTCTGAATGATCGTTGTTGAAATATCATTATCGAGATCGATCTCGGCGTCTTTCGTCACTTTAAAAACCCAGGCGTTGAATCTATCATATCCGAAATATGAAAAGATTGATTTCAGGTTGAAGCGGATAATGTCTTCAAGCAAAATGATGCGATGCTCGCCAGGTGCAGATGGAAGCTGAATGAATCTTCCTATGGTCCGACTTGGAACTTCAATGAGCGCATATTTTCTGCGCATGGAGCCATCGCGGCGGGAGAGTACCACGCCGAGGTAAATGGATTTATCACGCAAGTAAGGAAACTCAGGAATGCTTTCGATCATCAGCGGGATAATGTTCGCACGCACTTCATCGTCGAAATAATGTTGAATGAATTTCTGCTGGTCTTTGCTGAGCTGTTTTTCATTTACAAGAAAGATCTTTTCGCGCTGCAGTTCGATGAATATCTTTTCCCAGATGCGGTGGAAATCGGCTTGTTGGTCGAGGACGATCTGTTGGATGTCTTCCAGGATCTTGGCCGGCGCTTCCTCGAGGTGCATGTTTAACTTCTTTTTGGCGCCGATCTCCGCCATCCGGCGTAATGTTGCAACCCGGACGCGGAAGAATTCATCGAGGTTATTTGAGAAGATGCCAAGGAACCTGACACGCTCCTTTAAGGGCACGGTCGGATCAGCGGCTTCCTGGAGCACGCGGGCATTAAATGAGAGCCAACTGATATCCCTGACTATTGATTTGCGTTTCATAGTTGTTATTCGCAAGTTAACCAATGTGAGGAGTTAAGGAGTTAGGGAATTAAGGAGTTAACTCTAATTTCTCGTTCGCTTAGGGTTTCCCCAACATAACTTTTTAACTCCTTAACTCCTTAACTCGATAACTCCTTTTCTTCGATAAATTCTTTGTTCATTTCATCATTTTTCCCGACCTTTGCCGTCCTTAAATTTTAAGTCATGGCAAGAGTATGTCAGGTTACAGGGAAGGTTCCGATGACGGGTCATTCTGTATCACATTCAAATATTAAGACCAAGCGTCGTTTTCTGCCTAACCTGCAGACGAAAAAGTTCTATCTGCCGGAAGAAGACAAGTGGATCACTTTGAAAGTGTCAACTGAGGGCATCCGTACAATCAACAAAAGAGGATTGTACACCGTAATTAAAGAACTCCGCGCTGCTGGAGAAAAGATCTAATCAACATTATTCAATTATAGACAATGGCAAAGAAAGGCAATCGTGTTCAGGTGATCCTAGAATGTACCGAGCACAAGAATAGTGGACAACCCGGCACCAGCCGTTATATCTCCACTAAGAACAAGAAAAATACTCCTGAAAGGATGGAATTGAAGAAATACAATCCGATCCTGAAGAAATATACTGTCCACAAAGAAATCAAGTAACTTATTCAACTCATAAACCATGGCAAAGCAAGCGAAAACGGCGATCAAGACGAAAGACCAGAAGGCTGCAGCCGAAGCTAAGAACTGGACGAAAGTGATCCGTGCCGTTCGTAGTCCGAAGTCTGGCGCATACACTTTCAAAGAAGCGATCGTTCATAAAGACAAGATCAAGGAATTTTTGTCTGGAAAATAACTCACGATGTGATCATATGATAAAAGCTGTTCCGTCCGGAGCGGCTTTTGTTGTTTTTGATACAAAATATTCGAATTAATTATTCTGATTATGAGCTTATTCGGAAAGTTATTTGGTAAAAAAGAAAAGGAAAGTCTTGACGCCGGTCTTCAAAAGACGAAGGAAGGTTTTCTTTCCAAGATCACGAAAGCGATCGCCGGAAAAAGCACAGTTGATGAAGAAGTTCTCGACAATCTGGAGGAAGCCCTGGTTGGTGCAGACGTTGGAATTGAAACAACAGTCGAAATAATCAATCGCATCGAGCGGAAAGTCGCTCAGGATAAATATGTGAATTCCAGCGAACTGAATACCATACTTCAAAAAGAAATAGAGAACATTCTCGTTGAGTCACCACAACAAAGTTCATATGCATTTGACTCCGAATTGCCGGCAAAACCATTTGTAATTCTTGTTGTTGGTGTTAACGGAGTTGGCAAGACAACGACGATTGGTAAACTGGCGCATAATTTCAAAAAGGCGGGCAAATCTGTTCTTCTTGGAGCGGCGGATACATTTCGCGCGGCGGCGGTCGATCAATTGACAATCTGGAGCGAACGTGTAGGCGTTCCTATTGTAAAACAACCGATGGGGTCAGATCCGGCTGCCGTAGCATTCGATACCGTTCAAAGTGGCGTTTCAAAAGGAGCTGATGTGATTTTGATCGATACGGCCGGTCGCCTTCACAACAAAGCACACCTGATGGAGGAGTTAAGCAAGATCCGTCGCGTTGTTCAAAAAGTAATTCCGGATGCTCCACACGAAGTAATGCTTGTTCTGGATGGTTCGACAGGACAGAACGCCGTTGAACAGGCAAGGCAATTCACAGCAGCTACCGAAGTTTCAGCACTTGCCATCACAAAACTGGATGGGACAGCGAAGGGCGGTGTTGTTCTCGCCATCGCGAACCAATTCAAGATCCCGGTGAAGTTTATTGGTGTTGGAGAAAAAATGGACGATCTGCTTGTTTTCGACAAACACGAATTCGTCGACAGTCTTTTTAATCTTTCAAATTCCTGATCACTGTCTAGGCTTCATGAATTTGATCTCGGCCCAGGCTGTGACGTTGCCTGAACAGGCTGGCGCATCATACACAGTGTAGGTAGCACAGAACCATTTTCCATTCTCTTTATATTTCTCAGGAATATTCGCGCAGGGATAAGCGATCTGCTTATAGATGATCCCCCATGTATCTCCGCAATTGAGGAATTTTACAACTGTCACTTCATTGCATTCGCTTTCGTCTTTTTTACAGCCTGCACCTGCAAAAAGAGAAATGATCAGAATGGCAGAAAGAAGTTTCCGGTTCATGTTGTCAATTGGGTTGACAACAAAAATACCTGAATCGTTGCTTAGAATGTATACCTGATCGCAAACCCGCCCCACGTTGTGAAATATGGGTGCCGTAGGATCTCAAAGGATGGCTGGATGTCAAGACTTAAATTGATCGGTGCGCCATTGATCTTATAATCAAGTCCGAGTACTCCGTCAATTCCGATTGCAAAATCACCATCATCGTAATAGTAATATTTGTTGCCGTGGCGGCGGTACCAACCTTCATTATAAATGCCCACGTGGCCGCCGGGTCCGACATACCATTTCAATCCGCGCGCACCTTGAATATCGCCATGCACTTCATATAGACCCGTGAATCTGAAACCGTGATCCCAGAAATAAGCGATGCCTTCAATTGCACGGTTTGTACGCACGAAATGTTTGATAGTGATCCCGCCAGGATAGAACTTAACGCCCAGGGCTGTCCGATAGCCTGGTCCCATAGATTGCGCGGAAACCTGTGCTGCGCCCAGGATACAGGCCGCACATAACAGAATAACAATGAATTTCTTGTTCATGTTTAACTTATTGGGTTGAGGAAAACGCTGCAAATGTAAGGCCGGACGAGAGAAACAAAGTAGCTTTGCACGCTCAAATGAAAACACGTTCAATTACAAGGGATAAGGTCAACATAATCACGCTGGGTTGCAGCAAGAATATGGTTGACAGTGAAGTTTTAAGCGGTCAGCTTCTTGCAAATGAGATCGACGTCGTTCATGAAAGCAGGAAGAAGGACCACAACATCGTCATTGTAAATACGTGTGGGTTTATTGAACAAGCTAAAGAAGAATCCGTCAACACCATCCTTGACCAGGTTGCACTGAAGCAAAAAGGCAAACTTGATAAAGTTTATGTTACAGGCTGTCTCTCGCAGCGCTATCGTGATGATCTGGAAAAAGAAATTCCCGAAGTGGATGCATGGTTTGGGACGATGGAAATGCCACTTATTCTCAAAAGATTTGAAGCAGATTACAAATCAGAATTAATTGGCGAGCGACTGCTCGCAACGCCACAGCATTATGCTTACGTGAAAATTTCGGAAGGATGTAACCGTACATGCGCCTTTTGCGCTATCCCGTTAATGCGCGGCAATCATATAAGTCGAACAATTGAAGATATCGTTGGAGAAGCGGAGCGTCTGGTAAAACGTGGTGTAAAAGAAATTATGCTCATCGCGCAGGAGCTTACATATTACGGTCTCGATATCTACAAGAAAAGAATGCTTGCTGACCTTTTGCAGCGATTGAGTGATGTGAAAGGTTTGCATTGGATAAGGCTCCACTATGCATATCCAAATAAATTTCCGCTCGAAATTCTCGACGTAATGCGCGAACGAGAAAACATTTGCAATTACCTCGACATGCCACTGCAACATGCAGCGGATAATATGCTGAAGGCAATGCGAAGGCAGATCACACGCGTTGAAATGGAAGAATTGATCGCTGCAGTGCGCGAGAAAGTTCCGGGAATTTGTTTAAGGACGACACTGATCGCTGGCTTTCCTGGTGAAACCAGGGATGATGTGGAAGAATTGAAAACGTTCCTTCAAACGCAACGTCTGGATCGGGTTGGCATTTTTACATACTCTCACGAAGAAGGTACTTCTGCTTTTGACATGATAGATGATATTCCAGCCGCTGAAAAAGATAAGAGGGCGCAAGAGGTGATGGAAGTGCAGCAGGAGATCAGCTATGAAAAGAATTCAGAAAAGATCGGTCAAACGTTCAAGGTGATCATCGACAAAAAGGAAGCAGGACGCTATCTTGGCCGTACTGAATTCGACAGCGTTGAAGTGGACAATGAAGTCGTCATTCATTCTGAAAACAAATTGACGATCGGCGAATTCGTGAATGTAAAGATCACGAAGGCGTATGATTATGACCTGGAAGGTGAGGTTGTATATTAACTACCTCTTGTGCCGCCCGTCTTGTGCGTTTTTTGCGTGAAGTTTTGTGTTTTACCAGCGGGCTTAACGATGAATTTAGAACCCTGACTGTTACTCTTCTGATTTTTCTTATCGCCCTTTCCTTTATTCTTATTGTTGTTTAGCAGAGACATAGCTTGTTTTTTTTACTTACACAAATGTACAAATTTGCGCCGGCTTAACCATTGATCTCGATCTCGACATCGCCTCCAACTGGATGGCCGACACAAGTGAGAATTAAACCAGCCGCAAGGTCTTTGTCGGTCAACACTTCATTATAAGAGAGCCATACAGTTCCTTTTGTGCAGTGAGCAACACAGTTTCCGCATCTGCCGGTCTCACAACTGTAAGGCAATGCGATCCCATTTTTTTTCGCCGTCGCTAAAATCGAATCAGGATATTCTACTTCGAGTCCATAAGAATCACCTGCATACGTGATCTTGACAAAATGTGAACTGGTATCCGGTGGAAGAGCCTTTGGCGGATCAAAATCATCAGTGATGAAATTTTCTTTTTTGATATTGGATGGAGATATGCCCATTTCCTGCAAGACGTAGGTGCACATCCTCATATATGAAAGCGGACCGCACATGTAGTAGAGCGTGTTCTCCTGATCCGCAACAGAAAACCTGTTCAATAATTGCATCAACAATTCGCGATAGAGGCGTGCCTTCGAGAGATCGGGTGAATTACTGAACAACCATTCAATGCCAAAATGATTTGGATGTTCATTTCTCAATTGCGTGAGCTCTTTTCTGTAAACCGCCGATTCAATTGAAGAATTACTGTAGATGAGAAATATTGGGATACTTGGAAATGAATGAAGCACTGATTTGATCAGGGAATACACTGGTGTGATGCCGCTGCCTGCTGCAAGAAAGAATACCTGCTTATATGCAAAGAAATTTTCGGGCAAAACAAAAAACCCTCCAGCGCCTGTGGTTAGAAATTCGTCACCGGGACGCGCATAATCGATCATCAATCTTGAAAAAAATCCATTGGTCATGCGCTTGATGCCAATCGCCAATGGCTCGTTCAATTCAGGAGTAGAAATAATTGAGTACGAACGGCGCATCTCTTCTTCATTCAAATGATGCGCAAGCGTGAGGTATTGACCTGCCTTGTAGTTGATGCCGTGCCCGTCTTCAAATATGAAAGTTTTGAATCCTTTGGCCTCTTCACGAATTTCTTTGATGCGGATGGTTTTGTAGAGGGGCATGCACTAAGTTCGTAAAGATTTATCTTTACCGAAACTCGCAGTATGAACATTACCTGGAAAGGCGTTTTTCCGGCGCTGACCACTAAGTTCACGTCACATGATGAACTTGATCTCCCTCTTTTTGAAAAAAATCTTGATGCACAACTTGATGCTGGTGTCCATGGCATCATTCTCGGCGGTACACTTGGCGAAGCAAGCACGCTGACCGAAAATGAGAAAGAAACACTTGTAAAATTTGCAGTTGATAAAGTCAGTGGTAGAATTCCTGTTGTTTTGAATATTGCAGAAGGATCTACGCGTGAAGCGATCCGCCAGGCCATGCTCGCAAAAAAATGGGGCGCTGATGGACTGATGTTACTTCCCCCAATGCGATATAAACCAGATCACCGGGAAACTGTGCAGTATTTCAGGTCGATCGCTGGTGAAACTGATCATCAGATCATGATCTATAATAATCCTGTTGATTATAAGGTTGAAGTGACCCTGGACATGTTTGAAGAATTAACTGATTCGCAGAACATTCAGGCTGTGAAAGAATCAACGAGAGACGTTACGAATGTTACGAGAATGCGAAATGCTTTCGGCGACCGGTATGCGCTTTTATGCGGTGTTGATACTTTGGCGCTTGAAGAACTCTGCATGGGCGCCGATGGATGGGTAGCAGGCCTGGTTGATGCTTTTCCTGAAGAAACTGTTGCGATCTATGAACTTGTTCAGCAAGGCAAACTGGAAGAAGCAAGAACGATCTACCGTTGGTTTATGCCGCTGCTCGAACTTGATATTCATCCAAAACTTGTTCAATACATAAAACTTGCTGAGACTGTGACTGGGCTTGGCTCTGAATATGTACGCGCACCGAGATTGAAAATTGTTGGAAAGGAGAGAGAACAAGTCCTCCAAATTATCAGCGAAGCCGTTGCAACAAGAATTCCGAATTCACTGCGGGTAAAAATGTAAGAGATGCCATTTAGAGATGCGACGACGGAGGAAGTTAACTCCGCCATGGAAAATGCCTGGAAAGCTTTTCAGATCTATCGAAATACTTCACTTAAAGACCGTGCAAACCTGATGCGTTCGATCGCGCAGGAAATGGAAGCATTAGGTGATCAATTGATTGAAACCGCACAACGCGAAACGAATTTGCCGGAGGCCAGACTGCGAGGCGAGCGTACGCGCACAATGTTTCAGTTAACGAGTTATGCCGATGCCTGCGAATCCGGAGCATGGATGGATATTAGAATTGACACAGCGGTTCCTGACAAAAACCCGCCGAAGCCTGATCTGCGGAAAATGATGATTCCATTAGGACCCGTCGCAGTGTTTGGTGCCGCGAATTTTCCTTTCGCGTATTCAACAGCAGGCGGAGATACGGCTTGCGCGCTTGCAGCGGGCTGTCCGGTGATTGTGAAGGCGCATCCTGCCCACGCGGAGACTTCTGAGCTGGTTGCACAAGCTATCAGTGCAGCGGTGAAAAAAAATAATTTACCCGGCGGGGTCTTCATTCACCTTCATGGCGCGGGAAATGAAGTCGGAAAAGCGCTTGTTACACACCGTTATACCAAAGCTGTTGGGTTTACAGGATCTCATGCAGGTGGACGACAACTATTTGATTGGGCAAATCAGCGTAAAGAACCGATACCAGTCTTCGCGGAGATGAGCAGCATCAATCCTGTTTTTCTTCTTCCTAAAAAATTGAAAGAATCAGCAGCAGAAGTTGCAAAAATGTATGCAGCATCAATCACACTAGGTGTCGGACAGTTTTGTACAAACCCCGGATTGATCATTGGGAAAGAAGGAGAAGATCTCGATAAATTCATGAATGTGTTGAAAGAGGAGGTGAGTAAAGTTCAGCCGGCAAAAATGTTGCATGCGGGCATTGCGAAGAATTATGTTCAAAAGCGAACCGAAGCCTTTTCAAATGCAGAAGTGCTAAGTTTAACCGCAGAGAAAGCAGAGGGCAGTCCTGCACTCGCCACAGCGACAGCTAATGCCTACATCAAAAATCCCGTGCTTCATCAGGAAGTATTCGGACCCTATTCGATCGTGATCCGTTGTAAAGACATGGATGAAATGATCTCAGTTGCAAAGAATACTGAAGGCCAGTTAACCGGTACACTGATGGCGACGAATGAGGATGTTAAAGAAAATCAGGAACTGGTTGATGCGGTGAAAAGTTTTTGCGGACGTTTTATTTTAAATGGAGTTCCTACGGGTGTGGAAGTTTGTCTGAGCCAGCAACATGGCGGACCGTATCCTTCAACTACAGATTCGAGATTTACTGCGGTCGGCGCAGATGGCATTAAAAGATTTGCGCGACCTGTTTCATATCAGAACTGGCCGGATGAATTGTTACCGCCAGAACTTCAAAATGCGAACCCCCTAAAGATCCTGAGAACGATAAATAATGAAGCAAGTTTTTGAATGCATTGATGCACACACCTGCGGAAATCCTGTGAGGCTTGTAAAATCAGGCGGACCGGAGCTGCGCGGGAAAACCATGGATGAGAAGCGTCAGCATTTCATGAAAGAATATGATTGGATCAGAAAAGGTCTCATGTTCGAGCCTCGAGGTCATGACATGATGAGCGGAAGTATACTTTATCCGCCGTACGATTCCGCCAATGATGTGGCAGTGTTGTTTATTGAGACAAGCGGATGTTTACCGATGTGCGGTCATGGAACGATCGGTACCATCACGATTGCGATTGAAGAAGGTTTGTTGAAACCAAAATCACCAGGCGTAGTGCGCATGGAAGCGCCTGCGGGTCTCATTACTGTTCATTATAAAATGCATCGCAGCAAGGTTGTTTCGGTCAGGTTAACAAACGTGCCATCATTTCTTCATTCAGAGAATCTTACAGCTGAATGTCCGGATCTTGGTGAATTGAAATTCGATGTTTCGTACGGAGGGAATTTTTATGCGATCGTTGATCCCCAGGAAAATTTCAAGGGAATGGAACATTATGGCGCCGATCAATTGATCGCTTGGGCGCGCGAATTGCGAAAGAACATCAACAAAAAATATTCATTCGTTCATCCTGAAAATCCGAACATTCATTCTTGCACGCACATCATGTGGACAGGTAAGACGCTCGACGAATCATCAACCGCACGCAATGCGGTTTTTTATGGTGATAAAGCAATCGACCGCTCACCTTGCGGGACTGGTACTTCAGCGCGTATGGCACAATGGCATGCGAAAGGCAAATTGAAAAAAGGAGATGTATTTATTCACGAAAGCATAATCGGCAGTAAATTCACTGGCAGAATCGAAGAAGAGTGTACTGTGAATGGAAAACCTGCCATCCGGCCAAGTATCGAAGGCTGGGCAAAAATTTATGGTCGTAATACGATCACAATAGATGATGAAGATGATCCATATGCTTATGGATTTCAGGTTGTATAAGATTTATAAATTCAAAATTAAAAATGAAAAATAAACTGATTCTCCGTTTTGCATTTTACATTTTGAATTTTACTTTTTTTGGTTCTGCGAAATCTCAAAAGATAACGCCGGTCGAATTTTCCAAAGTTACCATCACCGATGAATTCTGGAAGCCGAAGATCGATAAGGTCGCGACGAAAACATTGGCTGCCTGTATTTACCAGACGGAGATCGCTACGCCCCGCATCAGAAATTTTGAAAAAGTTGCCCGCAGGAAAGGTGAAAAACATGAAGGCATTTATTATGACGATAGCGACGTGTACAAAGCCCTCGAAGCAATGGGGTATGCGTTGAAAACGCATCGCGACAGTGCTCTTGAAGCAAAAGCTGATGAATGGATCGATAAAGTTGCCGCGGCGCAACAACCCGATGGATATTTGAATACTTACTTCACCTTGAATTTTCCTGAAAAAAGATGGACAGATATTGAAAAGCATGAAGATTATAATGCGGGTCACCTCATTGAAGCTGCAGTGGCTTATTTCAATGCAACTGGTAAAAGAAAATTGCTGGATGTAGCGATCCGTCTTGCCGACCACATCGATTCAACTTTCAGATTGCAGAATAAAAAATGGTTCAGCGGCCACCAGGAAATTGAGCTTGCATTAATGAAGCTTTATCATCTTACAAAGAATGACCGGTATCTCAAGCTTGCTGACTGGTATTTACAACAACGCGGGAAAGGTTATTACACTTATGGAAAGAACTGGATCAAACCAGAGTACTGGCAGGATCAGGTAGATGTAAAAGATGAAAAAGAAATTACTGGTCATGCTGTGCGTGCGATGTATTTGTACAGCGGCGCTGCGGATGTTGCTGCAGTTACGGGGGACGAAATGTATGTTGCTGCAATGAAACGTGTTTGGGAAGATGTGGTGTATCGCAACATGTATCTTACAGGCGGCATCGGTTCTTCAGGCGATAATGAAGGATTCTCCACTGATTATGATCTTCCAAATGAAATGGCTTATTGCGAAACCTGTGCTTCAGTAGGCATGGTGCTTTGGAACGTACGTATGAATGCCTTAACGGGCGATTCAAAATATATTGATGTACTCGAGAGAAGTCTTTACAACGGAGCGCTTGATGGATTGAGTTTGAGTGGTGATAAATTCTTTTATGATAATGTGCTCGCTTCGAATGGGCAGCATCAACGACGGGGATGGTTTGGAACAGCTTGTTGTCCGGCGAATATTGCTCGATTAGTAGCATCTGTCGGCAATTACATCTATGCCAAAAGTGATGATAGTTTTTGGGTTAATCTATTTGTGCAAAGCAATACCGATTTTCAAAGCGGAAAAAGCAATGTTGCATTTGCAATGAAGTCCAATTATCCCTGGGACGGAAATATTGAAATGAAGGTTGATCCTGATAAGAAAGCGAAGTTTAAGTTACATGTTCGAATTCCAGGCTGGGCAAATGATAAATTGGTGCCTGGAGATCTTTATAAAACAGTATCCACTTCAAATCCGGCAATAGAAATTTTAGTGAATGGAAAAAAGATCGAGTGGAAAGATGAAAATGGTTATGCTGTGATCGATCGTGAATGGAAAAAGGGAGATGTTGTGACAGTTAATATTCCGATGGAAGTGAAAAAGATCTTCGCAAGGAATGAGTTGAAAGCAGATGTGGATCGGATCGCCATTCAGCGCGGACCGCTTGTGTATTGTATTGAAGGAGCAGATAACAAAGGTGATGTTTGGAATTTGATCCTGCCGGAAAATCCGACATTTAAGCCAGTCCAATATACAGTTGTAAATGAACCAGTGGTTGCGCTTGAGTCTGAGATGTTGTCGGCAGTACCTTCAAAAGATGGAAAAGGTCTTGAGATGGAGAAAAGAAGTGTGACAGCCATCCCATATTATACCTGGGCAAACCGTGGCGCGAATTCGATGCAGGTGTGGCTGCCGACAAAGATCAAAGAGATCAAGATCAATTATGCTTCGAGATATGAGGATGGGGGAAACTATTAACCGGAATTAAATAGCAATGAAAATACAAATCTACCTGCTTCTGTGCGCCGTCGCGATCGGCTGCAATTCAAATTCAAGTTCAACTTCAACAACAAATGAAACGAAACAGATGAGTAAGGAATATTTTGGGAAGATCGGCAATGATTCAGTTTACAAATTCACACTGAAGAACGCAAAGGGAATGGAAGTGAAGATCATGAATTACGGAGCAACGATCACAAATCTAATTGTGCCCGATAAAAATGGAACGGCAGGAGATGTGGTACTTGGCTTCGATTCTTTGGAAGGGTATCTGCAAAAAGGAAATCCATATTTCGGATGTATCGTCGGACGATATGCAAACCGCATTGCCAATGGGAAATTTACCCTTGATGGAAAAACTTACACGCTTGCGCAAAATAATGATGGTAATTCCCTGCACGGAGGATTGAAAGGATTTGACAAAGTGATCTGGGATGTGAAGGAGAGCGATTCAAATCATATTGTCTTTCATTATTTGAGTAAGGATATGGAAGAAGGATATCCGGGAAACCTGGATGTGACAGTTACCTATTCGCTGAGCGCTGACAATGAACTGAAAATAGATTATTCAGCAACTACAGATAAGGCAACTCCGCTCAATCTTACTAATCATGCATATTTCAATCTTTCTGCTGGAAAGGATTCAACGATCCTCGATCATGAATTGCAGATCGATGCAAATAAGTTCTCCGAGGTTAATGCTTCATTAATTCCAACAGGTAAGTTACCGGATGTGAAGAACACGCCGATGGATTTTACGTCTTCAAAAAAAGTTGGACAGGATATTTCTAAAGTGGAAGGAGGTTTCGATCATAACTGGGTACTCAACAAAAAAGGAAATGCGGGTTTTGATAAGGTCGCTACTCTTTATCATGCAGCAAGTGGTCGATTGATGGATGTTTACACAACCCAGCCAGGCATTCAATTTTACTCCGGAAATTTTTTGGACGGAACGCTGAGCGGAAAGAATGGACAGAAATATGTGAAGCATGCAGCGCTTTGTCTGGAAACGCAGCATTTTCCAGACTCACCGAATCAACCATTTTTTCCAAATACCATTCTGAAACCAGGAGAGACTTATCATCATGTGACGAGTTATAAATTTTCAACGAAGTGAAGTCAATCGTGAATCGTCAATCGTGAATCGTCAATCGTGAATCGTCAATCGTGAATATTATATTATGCGATATATACTAACTGCCTTTGTTTTCTTATTTCAATTTGTTGCGGGTACTGCACAAGTAAACAAAGCCCCAGCCTATCCGCTGATCGTCCATGATCCGTATTTTAGTATTTGGTCGTTTAACGATACGTTGAATGCTGCACCTACTAAGCATTGGACCGGAAAGGAAAATTCAATGGTTGGGATAATCGCGGTCGATGGCGTGGTTTACAAATTTTTGGGTGATCAACAGATCATGCATGAAAAATCAAAAAATGCAATTCAGACAAAACTTACGATCACTGCAACCCAAACAAAATATGAGTATTTGTGCGGAAAGATTATTCTGAATGTGAATTTTATCAATCCACTTATTGCAACGGATGTTGATCTTCTTTCCCGCCCGGTTTCTTTTGTTGAATTCATAGTTAGATCAAATGACGAAAAAAAGCACAATGCACACATTTCAATTGTTTGCTCTGATGATTTTGCGGAAGACAACAGATCTGAAACTGTAATACGAACTGAAGGAGAAGCGACACTTTATACGTATGAAAAAAGCGGAACCAAAGCACAGGAGGTATTGAAAAAGAAAGGCGATGATGTAAGAATTAACTGGGGATATTTCTACGAAATAAAACCTAAGTCAGAAAAGTTTGACTTCCAGCAATTGGGGAAGGAACAGAAGAAAGCTTATATGGTTTTTGCCTACGACGACATCAAATCGATCCAGTATTTCGGACAAAATTTAGATCCCTGGTGGAAGAAAAAGCATGGCTCCATTGAAAATCTCATTTCCACTTCAATCAAAGAATCAAAAGCAATTCATGCTAAGTGTGATGCCTTCGATAAACAACTTTGGAACGACGCAGTGAAAGCTGGAGGCGAAACATACGCAAAACTATGCGTGCTTGCATACGGACAATCGCTCGCTGCACATAAAGTGGTCCGCGGTCCAAATGATGAACTGCTTTTTCCGCAGAAAGAAAATTTCAGCAATGGTTCAATATGGACTGTTGACGTCACTTATCCTTCTGCGCCGCTGTCACTTGTTTATAATGTGGAGCTGCTGAAAGGAATGACCGATCCATTATTCTATTACAGCGAATCTGGGAAATGGACGAAACCCTTTCCGGCACACGATCTTGGCACATACCCACTCGCGAATGGACAAACTTATCCAGAGGACATGCCTGTTGAAGAAGCTGGCAATATGATCATATTATCGGCGGCTATTTGTCGCGCTGAACGCAAAGCTGAATATGCACAAACGCATTGGGACATGCTCAGCAAATGGGTTGAATTTTTGGTGAATGATGGATTCGATCCCGCCAATCAACTTTGCACGGATGATTTCGCGGGGCATCTTGCACGTAATGCAAATCTTTCATTAAAAGCCATTGTCGGCATCGCATCGTACGCAATGATGGCTGAAATGCTTGGAGAAAAATCAATCGCTGAAAAATATTCGTCCATTGCCAAAGACTACGCAAACCGCTGGATGACCATGGCAGACGATGGCGATCATTATGCGTTGACATTTGATAAGAAAGGAACGTGGAGTCAGAAATACAATCTCGTCTGGGACAAATTACTTGGACTGCACCTTTTCCCCGAATCAGTGTACACAAAAGAGATCAACTACTATCTCACGAAACAAAACGATTTTGGTCTGCCGTTAGACAGTCGCAAGACATACACCAAATCTGACTGGATCGTTTGGACGGCCACTCTTACAAGAGATCCAAAGAAATTTGAAGCACTGATCGCTCCCATCTATAAATTCGCGACGCAAACGCCAACGAGGGTCCCACTGAGTGACTGGCATGAAACAACAAATGGCAAGCAGGTTGGTTTTCAGGCGAGGAGTGTGGTTGGCGGATATTTCATCAAAATGTTAGAACAGAAGTGGAAGGCAAAGTAGTTATTGTTGGCGGCGGCATCATTGGTCTTAGCTCTGCATTTTATTTGCAGAAAAGCGGCTGGTATGTGACGGTGATCGACAAGGGAAATTTTAAAGAGAACTGCAGTTACGGAAACGCCGGATATGTTTCTCCCAGTCATTTTGTTCCGCTTGCGAGTCCTGGCATCGTGAAACAGGCATTGAAGTGGATGTTCAATTCCAAAAGTCCATTTTACGTTAAGCCGCGATTGAATTTGCCATTGATAAAATGGGGTCTTCAATTCATGCGATCTGCAACAACTGAGCACGTTAAAAATGCAGCGGTCCCTTTGCGTGATATCGGTTTATTGAGTTTGAAGGAATACGAAGAATGGCGAAAGCTTCCTGAATTCAATTTTTATTTTGAAAAGAAAGGAATTCTTGATCTGTTTCAAACAGAAGAAAAGATGCATCATGCGCATGAAGTGGAAAAGGGCGCTCAGGAACTTGGATTGGATGCCGTCCTTTTAAATAAAGAGGAAGTTGCCGCATTGGAACCCGGAACGAGGATGAATGTGCTTGGTGGTCTTCACTGGAAATGCGACGCACATTGTTATCCCAACGACCTGATGAAAAATCTGATCGGCTACCTCGAAAAGAACAAAGTGAAAATGATCGCGCATGAAGAAGTGCGTTCATTTGAGAAAAATGGAAACAAGATCGCGACTGTTGTTACTGATAAAAATCGGTATAACACGGATGCGGTGGTCATCGCCACTGGTAGTTGGAGTCGTGAGGTATCTGCTTTCGCGGGTGCAAATATTCCTTTGATGCCAGGGCGAGGCTATTCTGTAACAATTCCTGATGATCAATTCAAAACAAATTATCCGGCGATTCTTGTTGAAGGAAGAGTGGCCATTACGCCGATGGATGGTAGAATGAGACTTGGCGGCACGATGGAAATAACGCCGACGGGCACGCCACCACGTTTGAATCGTGTGCAGGGCATCATGGAAGCCGTCAAAAGATTTTTCCCTGATTTTAATGTTCCCATGCCAACGATCGACCAGATCTGGTATGGTTACCGGCCTTGCTCGGCTGATGGCTTGCCATACATCGGCAGATTGAAAAAAAATAATAATGTGATCCTTGCTACCGGTCACGCGATGGTAGGTCTTACATTCGGAGCGGGCACAGGCAAGCTCGTTTCAGAAATGCTGAATGAGCAACAGCTTTCAATGGATGTAAGTGCATTTGCGCCCGAGCGGTTCAGTTAAAGTTTTTCTAATGCAGGTTTGCTTAAGCCTGCCTGTTTATATTTACATCCAATTATGGATTGTACTTCTACGCGCCTTCCTTATAAACACACCAATTCTTTTTCAAAGATCGTTACGGACTACGTCGATCGATCACCGGCACTTAGGCCATTTTATAAACACGATGTAAGTATTGAGGGAATTAAGGCTGCAATTGAAGAAAGAAAAAAGTTTACTGGTCATAGAGATTTGCTTGTAGAAGAATTGACGCGGCAATATGCTGCGGTTAAATCCTCCCAAAAGGTTCTCACCAATATTTCGAAATTAAAAAATGAGAACGTCTTCACCATTACAACAGCGCATCAACCAAATATTTTCACGGGTCATTTGTATTTTATTTATAAGATCGTTCATGCCATTAAGATCGCGGATGAATTGAATAAAAAATTACCCGGGAATGAGTTTGTCCCTGTATTCTACATGGGCAGTGAAGATGCTGACCTCGATGAACTGAATCATATTTATCTGAATGGCGAGAAGCTTGTTTGGGAAACGAAACAATCCGGCGCCGTTGGAAGGATGACGACGAAAGGAATTGAAAAACTTATTGATAGGATTGAAAGTGAGCTGGCGGTTCAGCCTTTTGGAAAAGAGTTGATCAAAATGATCAGAAGATGTTATTGCGAAGGCGATACGATCCAGAATTCTACTTTCAAACTTATTAATGAATTATTCGGTGATCGCGGCCTGATCGTGTTGATCGCTGACAGTGAAAGATTGAAATCAGTAATGCGTCCGGTTTTTGAAAAAGATATTCTTCAAAAAGAACCGTCACAACTTGTTGACGCAACGATCAAACAGATGACAGATGCCGGTATGAAAGTGCAGGCAAATCCAAGGGCGATCAATTTGTTTTATTTAAAAGATGATGTACGTGAAAGATTCACGGAAAATGGAACCGGATTTCACGTCCACAATACTGATCTGAAATTTTCGAAAGAAGATATTCTTTCAGAGCTTCAAAATAACCCGGGCAATTTTAGTCCTAATGTTATCCTTCGTGGTCTTTACCAGGAAACAATTTTACCGGGTGTCGCATTCATCGGTGGAGGAGGAGAGCTCGCTTATTGGCTTGAGCTCCAGGGACTGTTCAATCATTATAAAGTTCCGTTCCCTGTTTTAATTGTGCGGAATTCATTTTTGATCATTGATGAAAAATGGCAAGACAAATTTGAGAGACTCGATCTTCATGAGCAGGACATTTTCCGGTCAGAACATGAGCTCATGACTGATTTTGTAAAAAGAAAAACTTCAAATGATCTTACCCTTGATAAGGAAAGAGAAGAGTTAAAAAAATATTACGACGATCTGCGGGAGACTACAGCAAAGGTTGACAAATCATTATTGCAGCACATTGCAGCCCTCGAGAAAAAAGCGTTGAATAAGCTGGATGCTTTTGAAAAGAAATTGGTTCGCGCCGAAAAAAGAAAATATGCTGAGGAGCAGAAGCTGATCCAAGATCTAAAAGCTGCATTGTTCCCGAATAATAATCTACAGGAGCGTGTCGAGAATTTCATGCCTTTCTATGCGAAATGGGGGAGGAAATTCATTGACTGCATTTATGAAAATTCGCCATCACTCGAGCAGGAGTTCGTGATCATCAGGTTTCAGTGACCTTTCAGCTTGTCGACTTTTTTCATCACTTCATTTTCAAGCTGACTTTTGTAGTCGCCGATTTTTTTTGCGATGCCTTCATCGAAAGCGCCGATGATGGTTGCGGCGAGTATTCCGGCATTTTTTGCAGCATTCAGAGCAACCGTTGCCACCGGAATTCCATTGGGCATTTGAAGAATGGACAGAACTGAATCCCAGCCATCGATTGAATTGGATGATTTTATCGGCACACCCACCACTGGTAACGTTGTAATTGATGCAACCATTCCAGGAAGATGTGCGGCGCCGCCAGCACCTGCGATGATCACTTTGAGCCCGCGTTCTTTTGCAGTTGATGCATATTCAAACATACGCTTTGGTGTGCGATGCGCTGACACGATCGTCAGTTCGAATTCAATTCCGAATTCTTTGAGTATATCAGCGGCAGCTTGCATGACTGAAAGATCGCTGTCGCTACCCATGATGATTCCTACCTGAGGCATAGTATTAATTGGCATCCCGTTCAGCGGGATTGTTATGAAACCACTTTCAAAGTACGTTTTATCAAATGCGCTTTGTAAGCAAGGTCTTGTTTCTCTCTGCTGATGATCGTTACATGTCCCATTTTCCTGCCCGGCTTTGTTTGTCTTTTCCCATAGATGTGCACGAACACATTGTCCATTTTCAGCACTTCATCAAGTCCCTCATACCTGGCATCACCGGAATGTCCATCAGCGCCTAGCAAATTTACAATGGCCGAAGGAAGAATATGCTTTGGGTTACCAAGTGGGTAACCGAGGATCACACGCCAAAGCATATCGAATTGAGAACTGTAGTTTCCTTCGATCGTATGATGACCACTGTTATGAACGCGGGGAGCGGTTTCATTTACCAGCACTTCATTCTTATCATCAAGAAATAGTTCAACAGCAAAAATGCCGGGGCTGTTCAATTCCTTAACTACTTTGAGTGCTACCGCTTCAACTTTCCAAAGTATTTGTTGTGGCAGGTCGACCGGGCTAATTTGATAATCGAGCAGATTGAGATTTGGATCGAAGACCATATCAACGGGAGGATATAGAGCAGTTTCGCCTTTTGCATTTATAGCAATGATCTGAGCGATCTCTTTTCTGATCGAAACAGTTTTTTCCAGGACTGCCGGAGCATCGAACCCTTTTGATATATCGTCTTTTGATTTTAATAGTTGTACACCGCGACCGTCGTATCCTCCCATGCCGATCTTGTGGACAGCGGGCAAAAAATCTGCTTTTGCATTTAGTGCAGCGAGATTTTCTGTAATGTGAAAAGATGCAGTAGGGATTTCTTTTTCCGAGTAGAATTTTTTCTGAAGGATCTTGTTTTTAATGATGCGAAGTGCAGATGGTCTCGGATAAATTTTTACGCCTTCTGATTCAAGTTTGTCGAGTGCGTCTTCGTTTACAGATTCAATCTCGATGGTGACCGCATCAAGGTTTTTTCCGAAGGTGTACACATCTTCGAAATTTTTGATGTCGCCTTTGGTGAAATGATGGCAGAGATGGGCTGCGGGACAATCCTCATCATTTTCCATTACAAAAGTTACGACCGGATAATTTGCGGCAGCCTGCAACAACATTCTCCCGAGCTGTCCGCCACCAAGAATACCTACTTTGAGCATGTGGGCGAAGATAAAAAACCCCGAGCGACTACGCTCAGGATTTTCTAACTTTGCCCCATGCGACCCGACTACCCGCATAAGATGTTTTCAGATAAAAGGAACAACTATATCCTCCTCGTTGAGACACTTGAGATGTCTCACTAATTTGCGCTTTCTCACTCTTACATTCACTTTTCACTTACTCAAAAATTCATCTCATGCCCAACATAACACAATCCAAACCATCCATTCAAAACACTACCGATTTTCTTCCGCTCGAAGGAACAGATTACGTCGAGTTTTACGTCGGCAATGCCAAACAAGCAGCCCACTACTATATTTCAGCATTTGGATTTCGACCACTCGCTTACGCTGGTCCTGAAACCGGACTGAAAGACATCGCGAGCTACGCTATACGTCAAAATAAACTCACATTCGTTCTTACGACATCTCTCAGACCCGGTACCGAGATTGCCAATCACGTCGAAAAACATGGTGACGGCGTCAAGGCCCTTGCATTGCGAGTGAACGATGCAACAAATGCGTGGGAAGAAACAACGAGCCGCGGCGCAAAAAACCATAAAGAACCTGAAACATTCAAAGATTCAAATGGTCAGGTTGTTATTAGCGGAATTAAGACTTATGGCGACACCGTCCACCTTTTCATCGAAAGAAAAAATTATAATGGCACTTTCCTGCCAGGTTATCAGAAATGGGAAACACCCTACTGGGAAGGCACAGATACCGGCCTCATGTATGTGGATCACTGCGTCGGAAACGTTGGTTGGAACCAGATGAATGTATGGGTAAAGTTTTATGAAGAGGTTATGGGCTTCAGAAATATTCTTTCCTTCGATGATAAGGACATCTCAACTGAATACTCCGCATTGATGAGTAAAGTGATGAGCAACGGAAATGGCTTCGTTAAGTTTCCCATCAACGAACCCGCTGAAGGCAAAAAGAAATCGCAGGTTGAGGAATACCTTGAATTTTACAACGGAGAAGGCGTTCAGCACGTCGCCCTTGCAACGAATAACATCATTGAAACTGTATCCGCTCTTCGTTCAAGAGGAGTTGAGTTCCTGAAAGTGCCAAATAGTTATTATGATGAAGTTCTGGATCGAGTGGGTCACATCGATGAAGACCTCGCACCTCTTAAAGATCTGGGCATCCTCGTCGACCGTGATGACGAAGGCTACCTGCTTCAGGTTTTCAGTAAACCGGTTCAGGACAGACCAACATTATTTTTCGAGATCATTCAACGGAAAGGCGCAAAGAGCTTTGGCAAAGGAAATTTCAAGGCACTTTTTGAAGCGCTTGAGCGGGAACAGGCCAACAGAGGCAACTTATAAACATCTGTGGAAAGTATCATAATGGGAAGCCGGTGAATAACTCGCCGGCTTCTTTGTATTTTTAGGCTGAATTTTTGCTTCTTAACGAGAAGTTCGCTAACCCCATATAATAATTCCAGCATTCGTCCGTAATATGAATATGAAGTTCGCCACACTGAAGAGAATTCCCCTCGTATTTGTACTGGTGCTTTTACTGAAAAGCAGTCTGGGCCAGACTTCCGCGCCGGGTATCACTTTCGTTGACATGCAAAGGTCTTATCCAAAGATCAATGATGTTCTGCTGCGCAAAGAAGATACTCTCCGTAAGCAATTTGAAGCAAAAGGCCTGAAATGGCCCGCGAAATACATTTACCTGCGCTCTTTCAAATACGACAGTCAACTCGAAGTGTGGGTGAAATACTCTGCGAACGAAAAATTCAAATTATTTAACACTTACAAAGTTTGCGCGCTTGCTGGTACTCTTGGTCCAAAAAGAATGCAGGGCGATTACCAGGTACCTGAAGGATTTTATTACATCAATGAATTCAATCCGAAAAGTCTATATCACCTCTCACTTGGGTTGAATTATCCAAATGCTTCCGACAGGATCCTGAGCGATTCACTGCAACCAGGTGGTGATATATACATTCACGGAAGCTGTGTTACGACAGGCTGTATCCCCGTCACCGATAAACAGATCGAAGACATTTATGTTCTCGCAATGCACGCAAAAGATGAAGGACAGGATTTTATTCCCGTTCACATTTTTCCCGTTCAATTCAAGAATAAGAATAGCAATAATTACCTGAATAATTACCTGAAAGACTTTCCTGAATATTCACCAATGGTAAGCAGCCTGCGCCATGCATATGATTATTTTGAAAAGACGAAAGAGATCCCGGTGATCATGGTGAATGAAAAAGGGGATTATGTGGTCGATGGAATAGTGCCTGACGTTCAAAAAATTATTAAGCCAAAGAAGACGCGCATCCCAAAGGCTTCTTATCCTGAAGACGATCTCGCAAAGGTTGTGAATACACTTCCGAAATTTCCTGGCGGCGCAGATGCATTTGCAAAATTTATTGATAATACAAGCAAAGAGCTTTCTAAATACCTGGAAGAAGACCAGGAGAAAGCGTACGTGCTGATCGAATACGTGATCGATAGCACCGGAAAACCTGTCTGGGCAAGGGTTGCAAAAGGTGGCAATGATGAACTGAATGAAAAATTGGAAGAGAAATTTGAAAAGATGCCACTTTGGACGCCTGCTGTGAGGTTGGAAAAAAATGTCGGTATCAAGTTGAAGCAGACGATCGTCATCGAGCGTAACGCGCCATAATCATTTCATCAACAATTGAACAGTTTCAGGTGATTGTTGCTTTAAAACAATCACTTTTCCTTTTGTCATATCTGCAAGCAGATCGTTTGTATAATGCCTGATCGTTAAAAGCGTCAAACCTTTTTCAATCTGCACATCAAAGATTTCTGCCGCGCTTAGTGAAAGCGCTTCGACTTTTTCATTCCTGTCATCTACACACAACATTATATTCACCGCGGCAGTTTGCAAGAGATTTGGTTTGATACGTGTTTCAGCAAGCAGCTCATACAACCTGCTGATCGGCTTCTCACCTACAAAAGAAAAATCCCGCGAACAAAGGTGCATCAATACCTGGTTGCTTTTCAGGACGATAATGGGAGGAAGGTGATTCAGACTTTTATCATGGATGATCGTGCCTTGCGCAGATGGATCCGTAAAGCATTTTACATATAAAGGAATGCCTTTGTTCTGCAATGGCTTTATGGTTTTTGGGTGAATGACCTGCGCTCCATAAAAGGCCATTTCGATGACCTCATTATAATTTAATTCACTGATGTAGGTGGCGTCAGGAAATTGCTTCGGATCGGCGTTCATAACGCCTTTCACATCTTTCCAAATTGTTTGAGAAGTTACATTCAGCATATTTGCGAAAACAGCGGCAGTATAGTCGCTCCCTTCACGACCTAGCGTTGTGCTTTCATTTTCATCGGTGGAACCAATAAAACCCTGCGTGATCACGATATTGGTTGAATCGAAAAGAGGCTTTACAGATTCATTGACTTTGTTCTGCGTAAAATTCCAATCTATGTTCGCGTCGCGAAAGTTGTCATCTGTGCGGAATATATCGCGCACGTCGATCCACTGATTTCGAATTCCTGCGTTATTCAAATAACTGCTTACAATGGCAGTTGATAATAATTCACCGATACACACTACCTGATCATAATAATAATCAAATGCGCGAACTGGCTTGTCGTGCAGGAGCCATTCAACTTCAGTGAACAGATTTTTGAGATGATCACTATCACTGCCTAATTCGGTACTTGTTTGTAGATGATCAGATTTGATCTGATCAAAGAGAGAAAGCGCTTTTTCTTTGTCGCCAGCATAAAATGCTTCGACAACCTTCTCAAGTGCATTGGTGGTTTTGCCCATCGCCGAAATGACGACAAGCAACTTTTCGTTTTTGAATTGGGAAAGGATATCTGCGACATTTTTGATCCTCTCAACGCTGTTCACGCTGGCGCCGCCGAATTTAAATACCTGCATGCGCCAAAGATATTTACATTTGTCACTCATCAAGCGACTGTTATGAACGTTAACCGGCGGGTACTTTCTTTAGATGAATTCACGATCCAGCAGCTTCGCGATTTTCCAAAAGCAACCGGAGAACTCAGTAGTTTATTGAGGGACATCGGTCTTGCTGCTAAGCGCGTAAATGTCGAGGTAAACAAGGCGGGCCTGGTTGACATTCTGGGTGATGAGGGCTCAGTGAATGTCCAGGGCGAAGATGTAAAGAAGCTGGATGTTTATGCAAACAATCAATTCCTCGGCGCATTGCGGCACGGCATTGCTTGTGCAGGATTGGGAAGCGAAGAGCTGGAAGATGTGGTCGTATTCGATGATGAAGTAAGTAACAACTCCAAATACGTTGTGCTCATCGATCCGCTCGATGGTAGCGGCAATATCGATGTGAACGTGAGCATCGGCACCATTTTCTCAGTTTATAGAAGGGTTAGCGAAATTGGTAAACCCTGTACGAAGGAGGACTTCCTTCAACCCGGAAACAAGCAGGTAGCGGCAGGTTATATTGTGTATGGATCATCTACCATGCTCGTGTATGCGACAAGGAGAGGAGTGAACGGATTTACACTTGATCCATCGATCGGAGAATTTTGCCTCAGCCATCCAAACATAAAGATCCCGGATCTTGGAAAGATCTATTCTGTCAATCACGGTAACTTTTTTCAATATGAAGAAAACGTGAGAAAATACATTACGATCTGTCAGAACAAAAACAAGTCTAACGGAGGCCCTTACACGCAACGATATATAGGCAGCATGGTTTCCGATGTACATCGCAACCTGATCAAGGGCGGAATATTCATGTATCCTGGCACAACTGAAAAGCCAAAAGGTAAGTTGCGACTTTTGTATGAATGCAATCCTTTTGCTTTTATCAATGAAGTGGCTGGCGGGAAAGCAACAAATGGGAAACAGCGCATTCTTGATGTCCAACCCACTGAATTGCATCAGCGTTCGCCATTTTTTGTAGGAAGTAAAGGGATGATGGAGGAATTGGAAAATTGCCTTGCCGGCAACTGCTAATGGAAACAATTAACATCATATCGTATCAGGATCAGCATCACGACATTTTCAGAAAATTGAATCTGGAATGGTTGAATCATTATGATCTCGCGGAAAGTCATGACCTGATGATCCTTGATGATCCAAAAGGAACGATCCTTGATTCAGGCGGCGTAATTTATTTGGCTGAATGCAATGGCGAGATCGTCGGTTCTGCCGCCCTGATCAAAGAACATGATGGAATTTTCGAACTTGCGAAAATGGCCGTCACTGCACCGTACAGGGGCAAAGGGATCAGTAAATTGTTGATTGAAAAATGTCTGGAAACTGCAAAGAGACTAAGCGCAAAGAAGGTCACGCTATTTTCAAATCATCAATTGGAAACAGCGATCAATCTTTATAAGAAATATGGATTTGTTCATGTCGACCCGAAAGATTCACCTTTTGTTACGGCAGACGTGAAAATGGAACTAAACTTATCATGATGTCACGCACGATCATTTCAGTAAAAGACCTGGTAAAAAATTACGGGGAGTTCAAAGCGGTAAAAGGGATCAGTTTCGAAGTTTATGAGGGCGAAATTTTTGGTTTGCTTGGTCCCAATGGTGCAGGCAAATCCACTACGCTCGAGATCATTGAAACATTACGCGAAAAAACTTCCGGCGAAGTGCTCGTTGACGGCATCAACCTGGATCAGCATCCATCTGAAATAAAGAAGATCATCGGAGTTCAGCTCCAAACATCGGGTTATTATCCGAACCTTACGCTTGTTGAATTGCTTGAATTATTTGCAGGACTTTATAATCGTGCGATCAAACCGATGGAATTTCTTGACCTCGTCAATCTAAAAGACAAGGCGAAGGCAAAATACAAGGAGCTGAGTGGGGGACAAAAACAACGTTTTTCCATTGCAACTACCCTTATCAATGAGCCGAAAATAATTTTCCTCGATGAACCGACGACGGGCCTCGATCCGCAAGCACGGAGAAATCTTTGGGACCTGATCAAGGACATCCGCTCAAAAGGCACAACTGTTATCATCACTACCCATTACATGGATGAAGCGGAGATCCTGTGTGATCGTGTTGCAATCATAGATTCAGGCAAGATCATTTCACTCGGGTCACCCGATAAACTGATCGACGATCTTGTCGCTACCGGTTTTGAAAGACCGAAAGAGGTCAAGAAGGCCAACCTGGAAGATGTGTTTATAAATCTGACGGGGCATGCGTTGCGAGGAGAGTAAGAGAGTATTCGAGTACCAAGTACAAAGTACCAGGTACCGAGTACCAGGAAAATATTCTGATATATAAACAGCCAATAAAACTGATACACTCGCAATGCGATTTCTTTTCTTACCCTTGCTTAATGAAATCAATCAACATGGATCCGCGTTATCCCATTGGCAAATATGAACCGCAACCATATTCAGAGAATTTAAAAAAGACCTGGATCAATGACATCAGGTTTCTGCCGCTTGCTCTTGAGAATGCTGTTTTGAATTTGGATGAAAAACAATTAGACACTCCATATAGAGAGGGTGGGTGGACGGTCAAACAAGTTGTACATCATGTTGCGGATAGCCACGTGAACGCACTCTGCCGTTTCAAGCTTGGTCTTACTGAAAATAATCCAACCATTAAACCATATGAAGAGCAGCTTTGGGCTGAACTTGCAGACACAAAAAATCTTCCTATCAATATTTCGCTGACGCTGTTGCATGCTCTTCATTTACGCTGGGTTGAATTGCTCAACAATATTTCAGAAGTGGATTACCAAAATAAAACTGTAATTCATCCCGAGCACAACAAGACGATGACGCTCTGGCACCTATTGGGCATGTATGCATGGCATGGAAAGCATCATACTGCCCACATAACATCGTTGCGAGAACAGAAAGGCTGGAACTGATTTATTATAGTAGTTGGTACTTAATACTCGGTACTCGGTACTAACTTGCATCCATGCAATGGAAAACTCTCTCGTCAAAATACCTGTTTAAAGATACCTGGTTCACCGTTCGTGAGGACACCTGTCAAAAGCCAGATGGTCAGATCATCACCCCGTATTATGTTTATGAATTCCCAACGTGGGTGACGGCCGTTGCGCTCACAGAAGATAAAAAAGTTGTGATGGTGCGTCAGTACAGGCATGCGATCGAACAGACCATTATTGAAATCCCCGGCGGTTGCGTTGACCCGACAGACAAAAATTTTGAAGACGCCATTGCAAGAGAATTGGGAGAAGAGACGGGTTACGAATTCAGCGAATATCATTATCTCGGCAAGATCTCACCAAATCCTTCAACCAACACAAACTGGATGCACATGTTCCTCACAACTGGTGGAAAGAAGGTAAAAGAACAATCACTCGATCAAAATGAAGAGATCGAAGTTGTTCTGGTAACGATCGACGAACTGAAAAAACTCCTCAAAGAGCATGGGATATTACAGGCAATGCACGCTACTGCTATTTTCTATGCACTCGAAAAATTGCAGGAACTGAGCTTTTAGGGTTAAAGAAATCATAAACCACTTTTCATTTATACCAACTCGCGGAATAAGCTATGCATTTAGCCCGTTAATTGCATCATCAGGTTGAAATAATCTTTAAATTCGTATGGCCAATATCGGTTATATGCAAGACCAGTTCGAATCACAAAAGAATATCAAGGCAGGCAGCTACACTGCACTCATTACGGCCTGCTTACTAGCGATCTTCCTTTTTGTAAGATGGACATTGCCAGCGCTCGAAGCTCCGCGTCTCGACGAAGGCATTGAAGTGAACCTTGGTAACAGCGATGCCGGTCTTGGCGAAGATCAACCATTGAATCCGGGACAGCCTTCTCGGCAGGATCAACAACAATACACTCCTCCGAAAGTTGTTGCACAGGAAAACAATGATGTGAAAGATGTCGAAGCGAATGATGATGATAAAGATGCAGCAGAGATCAAGAAGCCACCGGTTACAAAACCAGATGCAAAGAAACTTCCCGAAAAAGATGTTGTAAAGAATACAAAAAAGCCAGTCGTTCCTGTTGAGAATCCGACTCCGGCACCGCCAAAACCAAAAGCTGTTTTCAAAGGTGTGAATGGAACAGGAACAGGAGGTAATGAAGCTGATTCTTACAAAAAAGGCGGCAACCAGGGTATTGCGGGCGGAAACGGTGACCAGGGCAAGCCTGGCGGCGATCCCGACTCAAAAAATTATACGGGCAATGGGGGCAGAGGCAATTCAGGAGTGAGTATCTCGCGCGGGCTTCAAGGTCGTAACATGACCCGCTTTCCTTCCTTCCAGGATGAATTCAATGAGAATGCAAAAGTAGCTGTTGACATTCGTGTGGATGGACAAGGCAACGTGGTAAGCGCTCTGTACCAGGTGCGTGGTTCAACAACTGCAGATGCCAGTATGAAAGAGATCGCGATCAGGAAAGCGATGCAGATCAAATTCAATGCGAATGGCGCCGAATCTTCAGGTACCATTATTTTCAATTTCAGATTGAGGAATTAGTTGTGTAGTTAGAGTAGTTATTTTTGCGCGTGACCTATCAAGAAACTCTCAACTACCTGATGTCTACGCTGCCAATGTTCAGTCATATTGGAAGCGCAGCTTATAAAAAGGATCTTACCAATATCATTGCGCTCTGCGAAGCACTCGGTCATCCTCAAAATAAATTCAAATCGATTCACATTGCGGGCACCAACGGCAAAGGCTCAACGAGTCATATGCTGGCAGCGATTTTTCAAACTGCAGGATACAAGACGGGTCTCTACACTTCACCGCATTTAAAAGATTTCCGCGAAAGAATTCGACTCAATGGTGAAATGATCCCCGAAGATTTTGTGTGCGATTTTGTTGAGAAGATTCAACCCATGATCGATCAGGTTCAGCCATCATTTTTCGAGATCACAGTGGCACTCGCCTTTGATTTTTTTGCGAAAGAAAAGATCGATATAGCAATCATCGAAACAGGTCTTGGCGGTCGGCTCGATAGCACCAACATCATTGATCCGGAAATTTCAGTGATCACAAATATTGGTTGGGATCACATGAACATCCTGGGCAATTCACTGGAAAAAATTGCGATTGAAAAAGCAGGGATCATCAAAAAAAATAAACCTGCAGTTATCGGCGAATCAAATGGAACAACCAGAAAAGTGTTTCTGGATAAAGCCAGGAAGGAGAGCGCCCCGATCATTTTTGCAACAGACAAATTTCATGCGACAGGCTGGCAGTATGAACATCATCAATTAGTCGTTGAGGTTTCAACGAGCGACAAAGAAAAAACCTTTTACGCCCTCGATCTGCCGGGGGTGTATCAATCAAAAAATCTCGTTACAGTTCTCGCAGCGATCGATCAAATGAAAAAGCTCGGATGGAACATTCAGGAAGACCATTTGAAAACTGCCCTCACGAAAGTGAAAAAGCTAACGGGTTTTCATGGCCGGTGGGAACTTGTGCATCAAAAGCCTGATGTAATTATTGATGTGGCGCACAATGCCGATGGGATCCAGCAGATCCTTCGGCAACTTGAAGTGATCGAACCAAGACATACTCACATTGTGCTTGGCATTGTAAAAGATAAAGATGTAGATGCGGTACTGAAGTTATTACCAAAATATGCGATCTACTATTTTACCAATGCGCATATTCCCCGTGCATTGCCCGCGGCAGAATTGAAAGAAAAAGCTGAAGCCCATCTGTTACATGGAGAAGCATATGATGATGTAAACACAGCTACAAAAGCAGCCATGGCGAAAGCTAAAGATCTTGACCTTATTCTTGTTTGCGGAAGTGTATTTGTGGTCGGCGAACTGAATTTGTGATCAGCCAATGCGGTGGTAGATCCATCCCGGTATCCATTTCATCACCTGCGCAATCAGCCACCAGCGTCGTGTAATATATGCTCTCCATTTTTTCCTGTCGATCGCGGATACAATTTGTTTTGCCGCTTTCTCCACTGTCGCAACCCAGAATTGTCCATTGCCCTTTGCCATTTTTGTGTTGACGAAGCCAGGTTGGATATCTGTGACAGCAATATCGAGTTTCATTTTTCTTGCTTTCATATGGAGGCCTTCCATGTAATTACTTTGAAACGCTTTACTTGCGCTGTACGCGGGCGCCCAACTGTTGCCGCGATTGGAAGCGATAGACGAGGTGTTCACAACATGTCCTTTGCCCTGTTTTGCAAAATAATTGAAAGCGAAATTCATGATCTCTATGAATCCCTGAACGTTCGTTTCATAGGTTGCTTTGTCTACTTCCCAATCGAGGGATTTGCTTACATCGCCATAACCCGAATTGTAAATAAGAATATCAAGTCCGCCGAGATTAGAAATTAAATTATTAAGATGAAAAAGATTTTCTTTTGAACGCACATCAAAAGATTCAATGATAATATTTTCAGGAAATTTAGATTGAACTTCTTCAAGCAATTCAGTTCTTCTTCCAGTTATACCGATTTTATCTCCTCGTTTGGCGTAAATGGTGGCCACTTCCTTTCCGATTCCGGACGAAGCGCCTACGATAATTATTCTATTTTTTGTAGAAGACGTCATACGCAAAGCGCAGAATTGTAATGGAAACTATGATAAGAAAAAAGATCCTGATGAATTTATTTCCTTTTAAGATCGCAAGTTTGGCGCCTGTCCACCCACCGGCTGCATTGAATACAGCCATTGGCAAAGCTATACTGTAAATGATCTTGCCACTAAGCACAAAAAATACGATCGAACCAAGATTTGTCGAGAAGTTTACAAACTTCGCATGTGCGCTCGCACGCAAAAAATCAAAGCCGAGCAATCCAATAAAGCAAAGCACCAGGAAACTTCCAGCGCCTGGTCCAATAAATCCATCGTAAAAACCTAACACGAGACTGATCAATCCACAATACAAATATTGTTGGTTGGACGTATGAGATTTTTCTTTGTGAAGGCCAAAGCTTTTATTCAAATAAGTATAGATCGCGACAGCAATTAAAATAAAAAGAAGGAATGGCTTCATAAAACTATTGCTGACCTGGGTCAGAAGCCACGATCCTGCGAATGCAGCACAACACGCAATCCCCATCATGAAGAAAAGCATCTTGTAGTCAAGCTTCACATTTTTCGCATATTGAAAGCTTGCGAAGCTCGTACCGCCGATCGCCGGAATTTTCAAGGTTCCGATCACGGTCGCTACGGGATATTGCGGCAACATCACAAGTGCGATCGGTGTTTGGATCAATCCACCGCCTCCAATAATAGCATCCACAAAACCGGCAGAAAAAGCAACGATGCACAGGAAGATCAGATCAGTTGTTACGTTCATTTGTTACTTTTTTGCGCAATGCAATGATACCAAGCAGCGGCCCCAATGCAACGATCACAGGGACCAACATCACATTAATTGAAATTAGTTCGTCGATCAGTAATATGCTCATCACTGTTATTGCGAATCCTATAGACGTGATGATCGTTAGCGCCGTCCCTCTTTGTTCAACTGGTGCGGCTGCAGCAACCATTGCCGAGAATTGTGGAGAATCTGATACTACTGTTGTTCCCCAGATCAGCATATAAGGAATAAAAATAATTGCCGGCGCATCTATCAATAAATATAGGAGAAGGCAACATGTTCCGGAAAATATAAGCGAAACCAATGCGACTTTCCTGCTCCCGAATCGTTGAGAGATGATTCCGCCACATGCGCAACCAATCGCTCCAACACCTATTATGAAAAAACTTAAAAGTGAAGTATTTGCACTCAGATCATTGCCATAAATGATGAGAGGCACAAATGCCCAGAAAGTATACAACTCCCACATGTGGCCAAAATATCCGAACGCTGCTGACCTAAAATGTTTTGATGAGAATGCAGAAAAAGCATTCTTTATCTTGAATTTCTGCGTTGGTTTTCTGTATGGCCCTGGGGGAACAAACAGTAGTATGATCAATCCACCAATGATTGCAAATGTTGAAGTAAAAATCAAAACTGATCTCCATGGGAGATTGAGCTGAATTCCTTTCAATAAATGCGGAAAAGCTGTGCCTAATACGAGTGCTCCAACTAAATAACCCAGCACTTCACCAAGACCCTTTTCATAATAATCAGCCGCAATTTTCATCCCCACGGGATAAATGCCTGCTAAAAAAAATCCGGTGACAAACCGAAGTGCGAGCACTGTCTCATAATTTCCTGCCAGGAGAATAGTCGCATTTGCTGCAGCCGCAAGACAGGCGCTTATGAAAAACACGCTCGAAGGTTTGAAACGATCGGCAATTGCAAGTAGCGCAAAGATCAATGTGCCTGAAATAAATCCAAGCTGAACGGCCATTGTAATAGACCGCACCGCGTGTTCATCAAAATGAAATGCATTGATCAGTTCTGGCAAAACGGCATTGCCTGCGAACCACAGCGATGTGCCGGCAAATTGAGAAAAGACAATAATGGGCAATACGATTGGCGACTGGCGATTCACGATTGGCGATCTTTCAGTATCCCAAGATACTGCTTCCACGGTCCAACTTCAGTATCATACTGTTTTGCCATCACGCGAATGATCTGGTAGATGTGCGTGAGATCATGCACCACCCAGGTTGAAAGCAATTGTTTCAAATTGACCTCTCCAAAAACAGGATGGATTGCCTTTTTGCTAAGCGTTTCTTCATCGAAGGAAACCGCTTTTAATTTTTGAACATTTTGTCTTCGCAAGTTTGCGAATTCAGTCAGAAGATCATCAAGAGATTTTCCTTTGCTCTCTTCGAACATGGCGGTTCGATCGAATGGTTCGAACTTTTTGTTTGGGCCGTCACTCAGACAAATATTCATCCGCGCGATCCAGTCCGTTCTTTCACCATGAATCAGATGACCGACGACGTCGTAGGGGTTCCAGGTGTCGCCACCTTCATTTTTGTACAACCAGGGATCGGGGAGATTTTTGAGCAGGTCAGAAACTACTTGCGGCGTTCTCTCGAGCACCGGCAAGGCATCATTGATGTTGAAATCCATAGCAGCTTGATTTTTATTTTAATCTTGCTGTTTTCTGCGGCCCTTCGACTACGCTCAGGACTAATGCGCGAAATCAAGTGCAAAATCACCCTTGATGCGCTCCATCGGAGGATTGAAATAACCGAATTTCAGTTCGGGAAATTCTTCCCGTATAAGATCCATCAATTGTTTTACACCAAGTATTTCACCGGAATCAATCATTCCGATCTTTCCAAGGTACCAGTCAGGATCTATGTTGAAATTACGCCATTGGATCATATTCAGACCCGTTTCACTGATCAATTTTCTCAAAGCCTCATATTCTTCTACTGAATCCGTCATCCCAGGAAAAACAAAATAGTTGATGCTTGTCCAGCCACCATTCCGGTTCACCACTTTCAAGCTCTCGACAATATCTTCAAACTGATAATTGTTCGGTCTGTAATACGCTTCGTAAATATGTTTTCTTGCAGAATTCGTACTCACGCGAATAGAATTCAATCCAGCCTCACACAAAGCAGCAACCGAAGCCGGCTTCGATCCATTTGTGTTGATATTGATACTTCCCTTTTGTGTGTGTTTTCTGATCTCAATGATCGATTCACGGATCGTCTCCCACATCAGCAATGGTTCACCTTCACAGCCCTGCCCAAAACTGATGATTGGAAATGGAGCAGTTTCCAGATGCGGAACCGTGAATTCAACTATTTCTTCGGCAAAAGGTTTAAATGTAAGTCTGTCCTGCGTTGATGGAATGGTTTCATCCTGCGGCTGAAATGAAATACATCCGATACAATTCGCATTGCAGGCAGGCGACGAGGGAACCGGGCATTCCCATCGTCCCATAAAATAATTCCTTGCAGCCGGACAATGATATGTCAGACAACAATTTTCCGCCAGATGTTTAACCAGCCTGTTGTGCGGATAAGCTTTAAGAAAATGTTCAACACCTTGATTGATCGTATCCCAATTATATCCAACACATTCCTGGCGGATATCCTGTTCAATGCGGACTGCAGGAACATAGAATTTATTATCGTACCATGATGCTGCGGTGTAGCAGAACAACGGAAGAGTAGGGGCGTCTTTTGAAGTTTCGTATGCAGCGAGATAAAGTCCGGTATGAGCAGGCGGAATAAAAGCTGCAACTGCCCAACCTTTTTCGCAGAGTCGCATGTGACCCGTCTTCACATCAATACCGATCGCCTTTCTGCCGGGCAATTCATACAAAGAACCACCGTCCGGCAGTTCGATCCATTCGTCAGTCGGTACTGGCATTGCCTCCCAACCGGAGCGGCCGGTGGCATACAGGGAAGTGTCTTCGAAAATATTTCCTTTGCGGTCAGAATATAGTAAATATGGTGTCATACGACCCCGCGTGCCGCGGGCGAATGCTTATTTATTTGTGTTCTGCAAAATTGATTGAACTCTTCTTCAGTCGCATCATCCTCATCGATATCTTCTATCACTTCACGCTGAAGAATTCTGTTATTGTGAAAATCGATGGTCAGCAATCCATCTTTCAAAACAACATTGCTGACCGCAGGCCAATTATATTTTTTCTTGATCAGATAATTAAACACGATGTGGTTTTCTGAAAATCCAATCTCAAGCGGAAATTTCACCTGGTGATCGAGTAGCGCAAGAATTATAAATGCAACTGCCAGCCATTCCAGATATGGCATTTTGATCCACAGTAATGCTGAAACCAAATAAGCACGATCATAATACACGCGCTTACCTTGTTTTGCCCTGACGACATTATAAATTATGATCCCGACCACAAGCGTCAATCCTGCGAGCACAAAAAAATTCTTCTCATCTGCGAATGCAAATTCTTTTGTGAATAAAACACAGGATGCAAGGTTCAGCAGCAGTCCAAAATAATTGAACGTTTTGGTCGACTGATTTTTCAGCACAACGACATACGGAAATTTGAAGGACGAAAGTCCCATTATTTCGGATTGCTTTTAACGAGCAGGTTGCACAATTTAAAAAGGATTCTTGCGCCAACATTCGCATCCCAATCAGATTCACCGACACCTACTTCACTCAGATCAAATCCGATCAGTTTGCGTCCACTTGCAACTACTTTTTTCAACAAGTAATAGATCTGTTCAACTTCAAAACCGCCGGGAACTGGCGTACCTGTATTTGGACAAAGTTTTGGATCGAGTCCATCAATATCGAAACTCAGGTAAACATTCTTTGGCAATTGCTCTACGATCTCGTCGACAATGTTTTTCCATGACTCTCCATCATACATTCTGTCTTTGATGTCTGCAGAAAAATATGTGGTGATGCGATTTCTGTTTGCTTGTGCATATTCAAATTCGTCGCTGCCAAAATCCCTGATGCCCAGTTGCACAAGCTTACTTACCTGCGGAATTTCTTTCAGCGTATTATACATGATGCTGGCGTGACTGTATTTGAATCCTTCGTATGATTCACGCAGATCGAAGTGCCCGTCAATTTGCAAAATTCCAAATTCGCCATACTGTTCGGCGATCGCTTTGAAATAACCAAGTGGTGTACTGTGATCGCCACCTAGCAACACAACAAGTTTGCCCTGCTCGAGAAGTGCGCTGGTTTGCTGATAAACCCAGTTATTCAGATAAGCACTGCCCTCGTTGATATCTTTCAGCGATTTGCACATGAAATTGTTCTTTTCAACGGCTTCGCCTTTTGATATATATGCGATGTAGAGTTCTGCTTCTTTCCTGAGGTAGTCACTTTTTAAAAGGATCTTTTTATCAGGAGTGCGCATAAAAAAACCTTCCTTCCATCCGTCACTGAATTCGGGTTCGAAAAGATCGACCTGCAGACTTGCTTTAAATATGTGTTCAGCAGATCTTGCGGTTCCGGCATTATAACTTACTGTTACTTCCCACGGAATAGGGAGGATCACAAGGCGAGATTCTTCCTCTGTGAAGGGTAGTCCGAATATATTGTTATTGGGATTGCCCGCGGCGTTTGCATCAAAGTTGGTCAGATCGGCCATTTCAATTCCTGAATTTAATTTTAAAACTATTCCGAGTCAGCGGAAAAGCGCCGCAAATTAGTAACTTTGCGCTGCAAACACTCAAAAGAGAAGTGAAAAGAATTCATATAATTATCCTGGTTTTCATTGCGGTTGGAATTGGCGTTCTCATCAGTTTCATGGGAGAACTCACAACTTACGATACAATCGCCTCCGCAAAAGCTAAAGAAGGCAAATATGTTCACCTGATCGCTAAGCTTGATAAGACGCAGCCTGTCGTTTTCGACCCAGTCAAAGATCCGAACTACCTGAGTTTTACGGCACAGGACACGCTCGGCAACACAACCAGGGTTGTGTATTTGAAAGGGAAGCCAACAGATTTCGAGAAAGCTGAACGTCTCGTCCTCCAGGGTGCCATGAAAAATGGCCAGTTTGAGTGCAAAGACATTCTGATTAAATGTCCTTCCAAGTATAAAGACGATCCGAAAGCGGCAGACAAAAATCTGAAACAAACTACCTACTAAGAATGAACTATCTCGGAGAGCAATTGTGGCCAGGGCAACTCGGGCATTTTTTTATTCTGCTTTCATTTGTAGCATCACTTCTCGCAACAATAGGTTATTTCAAATCATCCAACGCAAAGCAATTGGATGAAGCGAATAACTGGAAACAGTTTGGAAGGATAGCATTTGGAGTAGATGTGTTCTCCGTGTTCGCAGTCTTCGCATTGCTTTTTTACATCGTTGCCGATCACCGCTTCGAATATTATTACGCCTGGAACCATTCAGAACGTTCGCTGAAAGTCAAATACCTTTTAAGTTGTATTTGGGAAGGACAGGAAGGAAGCTTTTTACTATGGACAATGTGGCATGGTGTGATCGGTCTTGTGCTGATCCGGACGGCCAGAAGATGGGAAGCGCCCGTAATGACAGTGGTAAGTTTCGCTCAGGCCTGCCTCGCGACTATGATCATGGGGGTTTATTTCTTCGGAACGAAAGTCGGCAGCAATCCCTTCCTTACGTTGCGTGACCTTGGAATGCTTGATAATGCACCCGCATTTAAAGACATTGAAACGGGAGCTTTGCGAGCTGATTACCTGTCAATGATCCGCGATGGAAACGGTTTGAACCAGTTGCTGCAGAATTACTGGATGGTGATCCATCCACCAATATTATTTCTTGGTTTTGCATCGACAATTGTTCCTTTTGCGTTCGCGATCGCAGGATTGTGGAGGAAGGATTTTGGAGGGTGGACAAAAATTGCACTACCATGGAGCTTATTTTCAGCAGCAATACTTGGAACAGGCATTATGCTTGGTGCGATCTGGGCATATGAATCACTCACTTTCGGCGGCTACTGGGCATGGGATCCGGTGGAAAATGCATCGCTGGTACCATGGTTGATACTTGTTGCAGGTTTACACACGCAGGTTATTTACAATAGTACTGGTCATTCATTAAGAGCTACTCATTTCCTTTATATCCTTGGGTTCATGCTGATCCTGTATTCGACCTATCTCACAAGAAGTGGAGATCTGCAGGATACATCTGTGCATGCCTTCACGGATCTTGGAATGAACTGGCAACTGAGAATTTTTCTTCTCGCATTCCTTATTCCTTCATTCTGGTTATTCTTCAAGAGATATAAACAGGTTCCTCATATCAAAAAAGAAGAGGAAACAAATTCCCGCGAGTTCTGGATGTTCATCGGATCTCTCGTATTGTTGTTTGCTGCACTTGCGATCATTGTGATGACCTCACTGCCGGTGATCAATAAGATCGCTACATTTTTTGCTGGAGAGAAAAAGGAATTATTCAAACCGCTGGCACTCGGAGAAGATGTTGAATTTTCCTACAACAAGATCCAGATTTTTGTTGCCATCATTCTTGGAATACTGACAGCGGTCACCCAATTTCTGAAATACAGGAACACAGGTGGAAAAGATTTTGGAAAGAAGATATTGCTTCCAACTGCGATTGCTCTTGCGATCTCAATTCTGGTCAGCGCTTTCGGCAATATTCATTACGACAAATACGGAATTGGATTTCTTGCGGCGATTCATCTTGCAATTTTCGCTGGTGTATATGCTGCCGTGGCCAATGCGACATATATCTGGACCGGTCTCAATGGAAAACTTGCAGCCGCAGGCGCTTCAGTCGCCCACGTAGGATTTGGTTTGTTCCTCGTTGGCGTTTTGATCTCTTCTTCAAAAAAAGAAGTTCTTTCTTTAAACACGACCATCGCATTGCCTTTTGATCCGAAATCAAAAGAAAATCCGATGGAGAACCAGACACTCTTCCGCGGTATGCGCACCGATATGGGCAAATACTGGACAACTTTCCTCGGAAGCGATTCCACAAGTGAAGACGGAAAGATCAGCTACTTCAAAATACTTTTTGAAAATAAAGACGGCAAAGAAAAATTCGTCCTAAATCCAAACCTCATCAAAAATTCAAAAGGGCAGGAAGGATTTTCAAACAACCCCGACGCAAAACACTACTGGAACAAAGACATTTTCTCTTACATCAGTTACGCCGATGCGATGGATAAAGACCGCGATACGGCAAAGTTCTACCCACATTCGATGCACGTAGGTGATACGATCTATTATTCTTCAGGATATATCATTCTCGATTCTATCGTTGTAAATCCTAATGACGACAAATATCAGTTCACACGCAATGATACAGCGCTCATGGCAGTGCTTTCAATCGTGAGTCGCGACAGCGCACGCTATAAAGCAAGGCCTGTTTATTCTCTAAGAGAAAATCAGGGACAATACCTTTTGGATACTGTGATTGCACAGAATCTGGCCTTTGGATTTACAAATGTTTTGCCTGATCAAAAACTTGAGATCAGTGTCAAGGAATCAACTCAAATGATCCCATTTGTCGCGCTGAAAGTTTACCAGTTCCCTTTCATCCGCCTAGTTTGGTTCGGCGTATTCATTATGATGGTCGGATTTGTGATGAGCATAATCAGGAGAGTCAGGCTCAATCGAAGATTGACAGCTATTTAACACAGCGTTTTGGTTACAATTCTTGTCTTGCTGGTATAAACAAGAGATAATAGCTATTTTAGTGATCGTGAAGTCCGCCTCCAAAATATTCAGTGCCTTCCTCCTCGCATTCGTACTTATTCTGGTTACGAATCAATCTGCTTTTACACAGGAAAAATATGGTCAGCGTGATACGTTACTTGTCGGTGCGATTGTCTGGCAAGGCGATACAATTCCTGCAAAAACACTTGAATGGGTTTGGGTGGATGGCAAACTTTCAAAAGCACAGAGCAGGAAACGCGCAGAGTGGACAAGACTCCGCAATGCTGTGTACGTTACTTATCCGTACGCAAAGAGGGCAGGAGCGATCATGAACGACATTAATGCAAAACTTCAAAGCATCAATTCAGAGTCGAAGAAAAAAAGCTATATCAAATCGCGCGAGAAAGAACTGAAAAAAGAATTTGCCGATCCACTTTCTGACCTTTCGGTTTACCAGGGCAAAGTGTTGATGAAGCTGATCAACAGGCAAACCGGCAATAACTGTTACGACATCATCAAAGAATATAAAGGCGGATTCACCGCACGCTTCTGGCAAACCATTGCCTTTGTTTTCGGGAGCAACCTGAAACAACCTTATGACGCGCAAAATGATGATAAAGAAATTGAAGGGATCGTCATGGAAGTAGAGAGGATGTACCATTAGCGAGAATCGAGAGACGACAAACGAGAATCGAATTATTTTTCTCGTTTCTCGTTTGTCGACTGTCGATCGAGGGTTTCAATGATTCGAGTTGTGGAAAAGCCATCCACAATTGGATTGATCACGACTCGTCCACCATTTGCAATGACTTCTTTCGCGCCAGCAATTTGTTCTACAGTATAATCTCCGCCTTTCACCATCACATCGGGCATCAGCGCTTTGATCAATTCAAGCGGCGTTTCATCTTCAAATAAAATCACGGCATCAACCATTACAAGTGAAGCGAGGACAAGTGCTCTGGACTTTTCATCATTGATCGGTCTTGCCGGCCCTTTTATTTTTTTTACAGAAATATCAGCGTTCAACCCGACGATCAAAAAATCCGCTTCCTGTGCAGCTTGTGACAAAGAAAAAATATGACCCTGGTGAATAATATCAAACACACCATTTGTAAAACCGATCGATTTGCCGAGCAGGCGGAGTGCCGCGAGTCGCCTGAGCAATGCTGGCAGCTCAAATATTTTATTCTGGATTATCTCCGTCCTCCGCATGTTTTTTCTTGTTGATTGTTGGGAGTAAAATAAAGCTCAATGCACCAAACACCACGAAGATGATGAATTGCCCAAGCCAAAGCAACCATCCGAGCGCCTGTCCATAAGGCTCTTCTGGAATTCCATAGAGTAATGCAGTCTGCTGGATGAACCATGGATATGCGCCAATTCCGCCGGGAGAAAAGATCATCCCGATACTGCCCATCACAAGAAGTGAACAGGCGGCATCAAGACCAAGGTGACTCGTTTCAGGCAACACATGAAACCCAACCCAGGTGCTGACGAGATACAACCCCCAGATCGCAGCGGTATAAAAAAGAAAGAGCAATTTATTTTTTACGAAGCGAATGCTTGTGAGTCCATGCCAAATGCCTTTGAGGATCACTTTGAACTTCTGAACAAAATTGATGTGCAGAAATTTCGTAAAGAGCAATTTGAGAAGAAGTATAAAAACGACAATGCCGCCTAAAATGAAAATGAGTTTTGTGTACGATATGTGCCCTTCCTTCGAGGCGACGATCGATCTGAAAAAATCACTCGTGTATTTTCCGATCGTATCAAATTCAATGGCGAAGGTGATGGCAAATACGAGAATCAGTGATAACAGATCAAAGGCGCGTTCTGCGACGATCGTTCCAACCAGTTTATCTGCGCGCACTTTTTCATAGCGAGCGAGTACAGTGCATTTGATGATCTCACCGAGGCGCGGAGCGCCGAGATTTACAAAATAGCCAACCATCACGCCGAAAAATGTATTCAGGTTTGACGGTTTGTATCCCAATGGCTCGATCAGCATCTTCCATCGGAGTGCACGCAGCCAGTGACTAAGCAGCAAAAGAAAAAGTACCGGGAAAAATATCCAAAGCTTTGCGTGAGAAACAGCTTCTTTGAGCTTTTCCCATTTTTCAGCGTTGATGTTCCTGAGACTGAGCCAAACAAAAAATCCTGCGATGGCGATGAAGAAGAGATACTGAAGGTATGCCCGCAATTTTTTGTTCATGTGCACAAAATAGATGAAGTTTCACTACCTCACAACTTGTTGTCTTCCTTCGGAAATACGATCCATGGCTTGAATGTTTTTGCTTTTTCAAAATCCATGGTAGCATAAGAAATAACGATCACCACATCACCAACTGCGCCTTTTCTTGCAGCAGGCCCGTTCAAACAACAAACACCAGAACCGCGCTTTCCCTTTATAATGTAAGTTTCGATTCGTGAACCGTTGTTCACATTCACGATCTGCACTTTTTCATTTTCGATCAGATTCGCAGCATCCATCAGGTTTTCATCGAGCGTGAGACTGCCTACATAATTCAAATTGGCTTCAGTGATCACGGCCCTGTGGATCTTTGATTTTAGTACTTCAATTTCCATAGCGTGCAAAGGTAAGACGTCATCAGTTAATCAGCATATTGTCAATTAACCGCACTTCATTTAAAAATGCAGCGGTTAACACCACCAATTTATCGCGCCCGTTCCATTCATTCAATAATTCAAGATTGTTAGCTTTTGCGATCTCGAGATAGTCAACTTTGAAACCTTTCGACGAGAGCATCATTGAAGCCTCAATTTCTAAATGTGCTAAATCGCCGGGGCGGATATTTTTTTTCACAAAAGACAGTGCTTCAAAAATTGCGACTGCTTTCTTCCTTTCGTCTGGACTTAATCTAAGGTTTCTGCTGCTCATTGCAAGTCCGTCCGCTTCGCGGATGGTTGGGCAAATTTCAAGGTGAGTGTCCTGCATTTTCAACAATTCGATCAAACGTTGAACAACCATGCATTGCTGATAATCCTTCTGCCCCATGAATAATTTATGCGGCGTGGTGTATTGCAGCAATCTCGCCATTACCTGGGCAACACCCTGAAAATGGCCTGGCCGGTACTGGCCTTCGAGTATGGATTCGAGATAGTCGAGGTCATAATGCTCAAGATCCTTGGTGCCATCGGGGTACATTTCACTTACAGAAGGAAGAAAAAGGATATCTGTTCCGGCATTTTTAAGAAAGGAAACGTCGCTTTCAATTGTGATCGGATACTTAGCATAATCCTTTGGATCGTTGAACTGGACTGGATTCACGAAGATGCTGCAGACAGTTAAATCGGTCGATTTTTTTGAAGAATTGATCAGCGAAAGGTGTCCGGGATGCAACGCGCCCATTGTAGGCACAAAGCCGATCGACTTATTTTCAGATATTGCCTTTCTGATCTGTTCCTGAAGCGCTGCGACCTGGTTGAGAATGATCATTCCTGTTGTTTTCAAACGACTTGAAACGTGCGAAGGGTCTAATTTTCACGTAAAAACCCTTACCTTTGCAAGCGTTTTGACTTTGGTAAAACCCAATTCCACTAATGCAAACAAAGAAAAGAATTTTATTTATTGCTAACGAAATGTCTCCTTATCTCGAGTTGACAGAATTTTCAGAGATCGTCAACAGGTTAGCAATCAAATCAAATGAATCTGGTCTTGAAGTAAGATGTATCATGCCCCGCTTCGGTATGATCAACGAAAGAAGGCATCGTTTGCATGAAGTTGTTCGACTTTCCGGGATCAATGTTTCAGTTGACAACGACGATTACCCGCTCCAAATTAAAGTCGCTTCTCTTCCAAATGCAAGATTGCAGGTTTATTTTCTCGATAATGAGGACCTATTCAAAAGAAAATTTGTTTTCAACGACGAGGGCGAAAAATTCTATGATGATAATGGATTGAGAACAGTTTTTTTCTGCAAAGGCGCGCTGGAAACAGTGAAGAAATTTGGATGGCCTCCTGATATCATTCACTGCAGCGGATGGATGACGGGACTTATTCCACTTTACCTGAGAACGGTGTATAAGAAAGAACCCGTGTTCTCGCACAGCAAAGTGATCTATACAATTGGTCAAAGCACGTTCAAAGAGAAGCTGGGATCTAATTTCGTGAAACTCGCCAGTCTGAATGGTGTTTTGAAAGAGAAAGATCTTGAATCTCTCAAAGAAAATAACAACGTCGCTCTCATGCGCACAGGCGCTGAATATGCTGATGCAATTACATTCGGTACTGATAAGCCAGATAAAAAACTTCTCGAAGAATTCAGCAAGGTGAGGGGCAAGAAAGTACTGCCTTACAATGCGGAATCTGATTTAACAGACTATTTACAATTGTATGGCGACCTTGCCAAATAAGTTATTTCCGAAACCTAATGCTATATTATTCGTGAAACGTTTATCCCCGGTAGTTCTCTCATTTTTTTCTCTGATCATCATCGCTTTTACCGCCTGTACCCGCATCGATACAACTACGCTGGGAAGCGATTTGATCCCTGCTGTCGATAACATTCACACGTTCGATACAACGATCACAGTTGAAACGGACAACTTCGCATTTGTAGATTCAACAAGGGTTTTTGCAACAGAAGATCTTCCATTAGGATATATCAACGATCCTGAATTCGGAACAACCAAAGCTGATTTTTATTTCAGCGTCTCGCCGCCATCACTTGGCACTTACCCTTTCGGTAAGAAAGATTCGCTGGTGATGGACTCTGTTGTCCTTTCACTTGCATATAAAGGAGCTTATGGTGATACGAACACCACGCAAACTGTAAGAGTTTTTGAAGTAAGTCAGACCTCCGGGTTTAAAGACACGAATTCATTGTTCCGCCTTGATCATCCGGATTTCGCCACGACCGGTCCCGAATTAGGAAGCAGAACTTTTGTCGTTAATACATTGAATGATTCTGTTGAAGTGAGGAGAAAGGACACTGTGAAAGTGAAAAATGTTTTAAGGATAAAACTTGATACAGCCCTCGGCAGAAGGTTCATGAATTATGACACAACGAGCACAGCCAATGGTGGATACAAGACTGATTCGATCTTCAAAACGCTGTTCCGTGGTCTTGCGATCAAAGCCGATGCCTCCGGAAATGCATTGACCTATTTCAATCCTGATGATGACGCGACAAGTGTGATTGTATACTATCATTACGGCAGACCGGATAGCATGCTGGTGACTGAATTCAAACATTCATTCACGGGATTGACGAATAGTTTGGGTGCGGCATCAACCATTCGCCGGACACCAGGCGGCAACTTCAATACTTATTTGAACAACGGAACACCGCTCGATGATAAACTCTATATCCAGAGTACGCCTGGTTCTTATGCAACGATCAAGATACCGGGATTGGAAACATTGCCGAACATGGTGGTACACCGTGCTGAATTGATCGCGACCATCGTCCCTTCGATCAGTGACAATATATTTACGCCGCCTGGACAGCTGTTCCTCGACATGATCAACAATACAAAAGATACTTTCTATACTATTCAAAATGATTTTCAGTATTCACCTGATTTCGGCGTTAACTACGACGTATTTGGCGGCATACTGAAAAATGGCGTGTACAACTTTAATATTTCCCGACACGTTCAGGGTATCGTTACCCGTCATGAGCGCAACTTCACCTTGCGCCTCCATGCACCTTACGATGCAAGGCCATATTACCTTCCGCCGGGAAAGCTCGCTGATTTCAACCTCTCCAAGCTAAATATTGTGAGCGTGGCAGCGGTAAACCAGCTGGCTCATGGCAGGGTGGTGGTTGGGGGCGGAAACAACGCCAATCCAGCACTTAAGATGAGATTACACATCATCTATTCCAAAATCTGATTTTGCAGATTATCTTTGCCGCACAAACAAAATAAATTCCCAAACACATGCCTTATTTATTTACTTCTGAAAGTGTATCTGAGGGTCATCCCGATAAAGTGGCCGACCAGATTTCAGACGCGTTGATAGACAATTTTCTTGCCTTCGATCCACAATCAAAAGTAGCCTGTGAAACGCTGGTTACCACTGGCCAGGTCGTACTCGCAGGAGAGGTTAAATCAAAAGCTTATCTCGACGTACAGGAGATTGCAAGACAGGTGATCCGCCGCATCGGCTACACCCGCTCTGAATATATGTTCGAAGCTAATTCATGCGGTATCCTTTCAGCCATCCACGAGCAATCCGCAGATATCAACCAGGGGGTTGACAAAAAGAAGAAAGAAGAACAAGGTGCGGGCGACCAGGGAATGATGTTCGGTTATGCGACCAACGAAACAGAAGATTACATGCCGTTGGCGCTCGACCTCGCACATAAATTATTGCAGGAACTCGCAGCACTCAGAAGAGAAAATAAGCAGATCAGGTATTTACGTCCTGACGCCAAAAGCCAGGTGACGCTCGAATACGACGACAATAACAGACCGATCCGCATCGACGCTATTGTGATCTCTACACAGCATGATGATTTCGACACAGAATCAAACATGCAAAAGAAGATCTATGATGACGTAATAAAGATCCTCATCCCTCGCGTCAAAGCGAAGTACAAAAAATACGCGAAGCTGTTCAACAACGATATCAAATACCACATCAACCCAACTGGTAAATTCGTGATCGGTGGTCCGCACGGTGATACGGGTTTGACTGGAAGAAAGATCATCGTTGATACGTACGGTGGCCGTGGCGCTCACGGTGGTGGTGCCTTCAGCGGAAAAGATCCTTCAAAAGTTGACCGTTCTGCTGCTTACGCAACACGTCACATCGCTAAGAACCTGGTTGCTGCCGGTGTTTGCGACGAAGCGCTTGTTCAGGTTTCCTATGCGATCGGCGTTGCCGAACCAATGGGACTGTATGTAAATACAAATGGTACTGCGAAAGTTGATCTGAGTGATGGTGAAATTGCAGCGAAACTCGCTGAGATCTTTGATATGCGTCCTTACTTCATCGAACAAAGATTGAAGCTCCGCAATCCGATCTACAGTGAAACCGCAGCATATGGCCATATGGGCCGTAAGCCTCAGTTCGTTGAGAAATCATTCGTTTCTCCTGAAGGAAAAGTGATCAAGAAAAAAGTTGAGCTCTTCACGTGGGAAAAACTCGACTACGTAGCCAAGATCAAAAAAGCATTCGGACTTAAATAAATTCGTAACCCCGCACCAGCGGGGTTTTTTTTACTGATGAGTGAACATAAAAATCCCTGGAAGATCGTTGGTCAGCGTGAGGTCTATGATAACAAGTGGATCCATGTCACTGAATTTGATGTGATCAATCCTTCGGGTGGAACAGGCATCTACGGTAAAGTTCATTTTAAAAATTTGGCCATCGCAGTGATCCCACTTGATGATGAATTAAACACTTACCTCGTTGGCCAATACCGTTTCACATTAAATGAATATTCCTGGGAAATTCCAGAAGGCGGGGGAGAAATGGATGTTGACCCACTTGAATCCGCTAAAAGAGAATTGCTCGAAGAAACAGGATTAAAGGCAACCGAATGGACGAAGCTGATGAACTTTCATTTGTCTAATTCTGTTTGCGATGAACATGGTGCCATCTTTCTTGCGCGGGGACTTAGTCAGCACGAAGCGATGCCCGAAGAAACAGAGGATCTTGCCGTAAAGAAAATTCCTTTTGAAGAAGCATATAAGATGGTTGAAGATGGCCGCATAACGGATTCTATGGCTGTTGCAGCGATCCTCAAAGTGAAGATCATGATAATGGAGGGAGTTATAGGAGTTAGAGAAGTTAAGGGAGTTAAAGGCGAGGAATCATGAAGAGTTCAATAATAATAGGCAGGCAGCCATTGATTGAAGCAATTCAATCGGGGAGAGGCATTGATAAAATTTTATTTCAGCAAAATATCGCAGGAGAATCGATCGGTGAAATACGACGTCTCGCGAAAGAAAATAATATTCCAATTCAGCAGGTCCCTCCTGAAAAACTTCATTCGCTGACGCGAGCAAATCACCAGGGCGTAATTGCATTCGCCGCATTGGTTCAGTACATGGATCTTCAGCAAGTGATCGATCATGTTGTCGCTTCAGGTGAAACGCCTCTTTTTATTATGCTTGATGGAATTACTGATGTGCGAAATATTGGAGCGATCGCCAGAACGGCCGTCTGTTGCGGATCGCAGGCCATTATTATTCCCGACAAAGGCGTGGGCGCTCTCAATGAGGAGGCATTGAAATCATCTGCCGGTGCATTGCAGAAAATAAATGTTGTACGCGTGAACAGCCTGATGAAAGCAGTGGATCATCTTCACCTGAATGGGATAAAAGTTCTTGCGAGTGAAATGACTGCAAAGACGAACCTTCACGAGCTCTCAATGCGCGAGCCTTTGTGCATCGTAATGGGCAGTGAAGACAAGGGGGTTTTCGGTCCATTGATGAAAATTTGTGATGAAAACTTCAAGATCCCAATGAAAGGCGATTTCGAATCGCTGAACGTATCAGTTGCAACAGGAATCATTCTGTATGAAGCCATGAAACAGCGTGGCTAAAGTGCAGGCATTTTTATCTTTCCTTTATTTTTTCTCAAATTGAATTTGAACGTCACTCTGTCTGATCCGATCAGTCCAAGCCCAAGTCCCAGCACACTGAAGCCTAATCCAATTTTTACGGCACTCTGCGTCCTCGAAGTGGAAAACAAATGTTCAACAAAAGAACAATCAGCATCAGGGGCATTGCAATCCTGAACAGAGATCAAGAAGCCCAGCAGAAATCCCACACCTGCACCAATCAGCACATTTTCTCCAAGAGTCAAAGAGTTTTGATCTCTCATTCTTATTTTTTTTACATCTCGCAGCGGGATCGTTACTTTTCTATGGTTTCCAAGTGAATCTGCTTGCGGAAGTATCATTGTAATAGTTGAATCTGAACTTCCCGTAGCGATGCCATTGAGCATTGTTCCGTCGTTGAAGACGATCTTTGTTTTCCATTTGGGGAGTGGAGTGAAAGGAAAGGTGTCAATACTCGCCGCAAATGAGACCAAGCCAACACAAAAACAAATTGAGGTTACAATAAATTTCTTCATGATTCAGTGATTTGATTTAGTGTGCTCATGACCGTAATAGAAAGCTACGATTCTATCTGTAAGTTTCGCATCGGCAGGAGGATCTGTTCCAAAAACTACATCCCACCATGTGAACGTAACGCCATAACATGAATTGGGGAATTTGCAGTGATGAAAAATATGGAACTTGTGCAACCTGGGAAAGAATTTAACTGACCACGACTGATGAAGGACCCAATGCATGCATGAATAGGCTGCAAATCTTTCCAGCACATTGGGATCCTAAGCTTAGAATTCCACGTGGACAAGTTGTCGCG
>JADMIO010823390.1_pt1 | contig 72597 bp, 44 predicted proteins | sample 8958161 | NCBI WGS metagenome assembly JADMIO01 (sample SAMN16585339, study PRJNA669376) | soil metagenome | isolation source: Crop rotation soil | place: USA: Cullars Rotation, Alabama | collected 2011 | reverse complement strand
CCGCGACAACTTGTCCACGTGGAATTCTAAGCTTAGGATCCCAATGTGCTGGAAAGCGAAGGGGATCGTGCAAGGCTTCGATTTCGACCCGACGAAAGTCGCCAACGGCCGGGCCGACGGTGGCATTTACGACGAGTGTCCCATGCCGGTCCGGTGGATCTATGTCCTGCAGGACGGGACGTACACCGTTCCGGATTCCGGTTCGGGCACGGTGGCGCGGTGGACAACGGCGACCGATGACAAGAAGCCCACCCAGACCAATCCGATCGTGGGCCGCATCGCTTTCTGGACCGACGACGACTGTTCAAAGGTGAATATCAACACGGCGGCGGGTTTTGTGAACACGACGGCGGAAATTCCGCCTGGGTACACGTCCAATCCCACCCTGTATCCGGGGTCGTACTGGGACACGCCGCGCTTTTACACCACGTTCGACTACGGCGTTCCGTATCCATCCACCTATGGGGACATCTCCAAGCGCGGGATGCCCAAGGACAACGACGCCAGCGGCGGACTGGCCCTGACCCAGCTCTTGCAAGGTGAGTACCAGCGCTACCCGGGGCATCCAGCCACGACTTCGCTGGGAGGCATCTTCGGGGCGTACCTGAGTTCGCACGACCTGTGGCGGGTTCTTCCCCGCACCAGCACAGCCAACTACGAAGCGGCGCAGAACTATAACGCCACGACCGTCAATCCCTTCTCCTACGGAAGTGACGGCGGCGTCCGGCGCGTCATCGTGGGGCCCATTCCCGGCGGATCGAAGGCGAACAACCAGAACCTGCTGCCCAAGACGATGCGCTTGTACGCCTCGGTCGACGAGCTGCTCTTCGCGGCCATCCCGGGCGGTCCGTTCGATCCCAAGCAGCCCACCTATCAGCGCCAGACCAACGATTCGCAAATGGAACCCGGGCCACCCCGGCTGACTCCCGAGCATCTCGACAAGCTGCGCTTCTTCCTGACGGCCAGCAGCCGGGCGCCGGAGCTCAATCTTTTCGGCCGTCCCCGCGTCAGCGTCTGGCCGGTGCGTTCGGAGAGAAATGACGAGACGGTGACCTCGGCTACGCTGCTGACGACGCAGACGCCGAACATTGTCAACAACCGGCCGAGCAGCAAGCTGGTGAAGTACTACCCCGCGGCCCCCGACAACGGCACGGGGCTGAATCCGTATGACAAGGTCATGCTCTTCTGCTCGACGATCGGGACGATCAACTGGACGACGGCCGCAATCCGCACGTCCGAGTTTGGGAGTAGTGCCTCGAGCACGTCGCCAGGGACCGCCACGGGCAGCCCGGGCCCGCTGCCGTATCGTTACATCTTCTTCCGGAAAATCCCGTATCTCGCCCGCGATAAAGTATCAGTGGCGGCGGGAACGCTCCCGACAGTGGCCCAGCAGGAGCTGCTGGCCGACATCACGCTGCCGCGCAACCGGTTCCTCCTGGAAACTTATCTGTCGAGCCTGACGTCGCAGAACATCCCCGGCTTCGGCGGCAACCTCAAGGCGAAGCTGGACACCGGGGGCGCCAACAATCGCGACGCGCTGCTGGTGGAAATCTTCGACTACGTCCGTTGTGCCAACATGCAGGACACGACGACCATTCGGTTCATCAGTGCGTCCGATACCTCGGGGGACAAAAACCGGCACTTCGCGCCGCGCGGCCTCATGGCCCCTTCGATGATCGAATTCAACAACCCGCCCTCGCCCTACCCGGCCCAAGGCCGCACCGGTTCGGTGACCTCGATGGGCCTGGGTCGTTTCCCGACCATCTATGAAGCCAGCCTGGTCTTCTACTATGCGGGGCCGACCTGGAAATACACCGCGGGGACCGCGACCGAGCCGCCAAAGGTGGACCCCATCAAGGAGATCGCCGGTCCCGACGCGGGCCGTCCCAAGTACCGGCAGATGCGCGCCTTCCTGTTGCTGTCCACGTTCAACCCCATGTTTGGATATTCACCCATGGAGAACCCGGCCACGGGGGAGTACCGGATCACCTACGAAGTCAAGGGTCTGGACCAATTCAGGGTGACCGTGGGTGGCGTACCGTATCCGCTTAATTTCCCGTCGGCAAACTACAGGAACAAGACCCTGAACAATCGCGTGGATGTCTCTCCCGGGGCCGTTTATACCGGCCGGAACATGGGCGGATATGAAGGATTCATCCACACCCTGTTTGGGGTGAAGTACGGTCCCAAGACAAAGATCGCCCTTGGACCTCAGGCCGTCATTGATGGGGCGAGATTCAGCAACCTGCCGGTGGCTTTCCGGGGGGGCAATCCAGCCCGGATAAACCCCACGGGTATTACCGCGGCCTCCAACTACACCGTCCCCTTGGGGCCCGACCTGCAGGAGTACTATGAATTCCAAACCAGCCTGTTCACGCCGGCCCAGGCCGCCGGCTACGGCTGGGGGAACAACCAGGACACCAGGGGCAATGCCATTGGGACGGGGATCTGTGTTCCCGTAGGAGTCACCGACTTCAACTTCACGGGCGGCAAATTGAACATCAAGGTCTGGTACGACGAATACGACGACAAGGCCGCCGCCACTGAGCGCGTCGCGACCCTCAATGGCAAACCGTACGAGCCGATCCAGACCTTTGAAATCGAGTTCAAGGACGGCACCGGCTGGCAGGTCCCCAAGGGTGATGAACCCGGTCCCTTTGTCGGATCGGAGTTCAACGCCAAATACAACACCTCCCTGGGAATGCGGTTGTACTACTGGACGGGGACGGGAAGTTTCTGGCCGGACGTGCTGCGTGGACAGGCCACCACGCCTACGCCCCCGAGCATGTACAGCCAGAACACGTATTGGTACGAGTTCTACGACAAAATTACCCAGGACAAGGTTTTGGAAGACGCGTCCTTCCACAACAAGATTGTGGCCACGGTCCCGAGGTTGCCGGCGAGAGCGGCGGCAAACGCCACCGACCCGCAAACGGTTCCGCTTCATTGCGGAGTCGAGCCGGCGTGGGTTCTCGCCGCGCGCATTTTCTGGGCCCAGCAAAACTCCTGGAGTTCGGATAATCTGCCGGGGCCAAGCGATGGCATCCAGGGCCCGCCCGTCAATTGGTACGGCGATCGGTGGCGCTGCATTGTGCAGCCCGGCGACACGGTGAAAAGCATGCTCTACTGCGATACGCCCTCGGGCTCGAGCTTCGCCCAGACCGGTGACTTGCGCATCGGCCTCATCACTCCGCAAAATAATGAGTTCCAGATGCATCCCGACTACAAAGAGGCTGGGTCCAAGCATTCCTGCAACCTGCGGACCGGCAACGGCTCCGTCTATTTTGTCGACCGGTTCGGAAACAACAACGATGGCACCAAGCTCGGCAACCTCGTCGATCCGGGCGGCGGAAGGTTCATCGATACCGCACGGGCGGCCGCCAATCTACCCAATGCCCGGATCAACAATGGCAAAGTCCGGGGCGTGATCATGGATGCGGCGGGATCGCCGGAAGAGCGGATCGGCGACTTCGACCAGGGGATCGGTGTTTTTGCCGACGGCCCGTACGCCAACAAGCCCGACGAAGGCAATGTGGTTTACGCCTGGAAGGACCCGATCACCAATATCTGGTACTATCCTATTCCCTACTTCGAGATCACCTGGACGTACGAGGAGCCGGGTGACACCTTTACGTCTCCGCTGCGGCAGATGCCGTCGCCGGCGATGATTGGGTCGCTCCCGCGGCGGCCCGTCAGCAGGAAGCACTGGGAGACCCTCTGCTTTTCACCCGTCCCATCGGCCAAGTATCATCCCGGGCTGGAATCGCCGAGGGATCACCTGATCCTCGACCTGTTTACCATGCCCATTGTGGAGCCGTATCCCATTAGCGAGCCGTTCTCGACGGCGGGCAAGATCAACCTGAATTACAAGATCATGCCGTTCAATTACATCACGCGTGATACCGGCTTGCGCGCCGCGCTCGCTCCGATCCGTGTGACCGGCGTGGATACGGAATTCTTTGACCGGTACAAGACCGGCCTGGATACAACGGACGAAGATGGCAAGAGGAACCGGTTGCCCAACAACTTCCGCTATGCCCTGGACGCGAACAAGCCGATCAACAGCCCGAGCGATCTGAACGCCGTCTCGAGAACCATCAAGGAATTCGAGGACTTCTTCGATGCGGCCAGGATCCAGGCCGATCCTGATCTGGGCATCTTCAAGTCGGCCTCCCAGATCTGCGACATGAAGCTGTGGCCGGAAGGCTACACTAACCTCGATTCGTTCTGGGCGACCCGGACGCTGACCGGTGACAATATGCGGGAGAAGCCGTACGCGGACCTCTACCCACGCCTGACCACGAAGTCGAACACCTACACCGTTCACTTCCGTGTCCAGACGCTGCGCCAGATTCCGCGCAACGTCGTTGGGAGCCCGAGTGCCTATGCCATCTGGGAGGAAGGCAAGGACACCATCCTCGGTGAATACCGCGGGGCGACCACCCTCGAGCGCTACATCGATCCGTCCGACACGCGCCTGAACAAGTGGCTCCCCGGCACGGCCACCCCGAATCCGGAGTACCTCAACCCGGACTCGACGACCTACGATAAGACCCAGGAGCCGGCGACGTCCACCTCGCCGCTGAACCCCACGCGCTCGCTCGAGTTGATCTACCGCTTCCGCACGGTGATGAACAAGAAATTCGCGCCGTAGGGGGAGGCAGGGGGGAAGTAATCAGTTATCAGTGCGGAGTTAGAGGCTGTTATGCACTTTCGTGGATTGGCACGGAAAAACGGGGGGCGTCCCGAAGGGACGAGAGATAGTAGCCGGTGGTGGAGCGAAGCGGAACCACCGGACTACGATCAAAACAATGGACCAAGCCCCGGAGGGGCGGCAGAAATGGTAGGCAACGCTTCTCTCGCCCCTGCCGGGGCGAAGTCCTTGGTGGGGAATGGATTCCGGTGGTTCCGCTTCGCTCCACCACCGGCTACTTTCTTTGACGCCTCCGGCGCCAGTCTGCACCTCAAAGTGCATAACAGCCTCTAGTAATCAGTTCATCAGTTCGCAGCCGCGGACTGATTACTTACCCTGCAGCACACGGATCTCGTGTCCGCCGATCTCCTTATTGCCAGCCTTGTCGATCGCACGGGCCACGACCTTGCCACCTTCGGGCGCGTCCATCGCGATCTCCCAATCCACAAGTCCCGCCTGCCGCGACACAGTTTCTGCCGGTTGCCCGTTGACCAGCACGCTCGCCACCTCGCCGTTGTCATGCGTGATCCCGGTCACGCGCAGTTTACCATCGCGCACCACCGCGCGGGTGATGACCGTCGTGGGCGGCAGGTCGTCCACCGGATCGAGCGGCGTCGGGAAGGGAACATCGCGCACCTCGGTGACGACCGAGTCGCTGCCCGTGAGCGGCGGTTCCTTTCGCCACGCCGAGCCATCGCCCATGGAAGCTGCGTCCGCGGTGCTGGCGATCTTCGCGCTCCGGCCGGGGCCATAGTAGTCGTGCAAGATGACGGGCACGCCACGTTCGGTGACCGGCGTGACGCGGGCGCCGCCGCCGCGGTTGACGAGGGCGCGCTTCCCGTTTTCGGGACGATCGGTCAGGTGCACATTGCGGAAGTGGCTTTCGGCCTGGCCGCCGGCGTTGTTGTCACTCATTTGGATGAAGGGAATCGATCCATTGAAAGGGCAGTTCACGAACTTTAGTCCGTCCACGATCAGCATGCCGTGTTGCGTGCTCGCGTCGTCCATCCCGCGGTTGAAGGGCTCGCTCGTCGTCGCGGAAATGGTCAGGTCGCGGTAGACGTGATTCTCAAAAGCCGGCCGGTAGATGCCGTAGGTGGCGTGGTCGATCCGGACCCGCTCGAGCCGCACGTCCGGCACCTGCGGGCGCATCCCGTAGTGGACCTGCCAGATGGACGCGTCGCGCACGATGTGCGGATGCTGCGCGTCCGGCCCCGTGCGGTCGATGCGCGCGAGGTCGGCGGGATCGCGGATCGGATTGCCGCCCTGGTTGTTGCCCGCGAAGACCATCCCATAGACGCCTTCCGTGTGCGCCTCGTTGCCCTCGAAGCGATAGAAGGGCAGGGTGCGAATGTCGACTTTCACCTCGCCGCCGCCGGGGGCCTTCACGGCGAGGCGCGCGTCGAAGCTCCGCGTGCTCTGGCTGTCGTAGCGGAAGCCGTATTCGTCGTTTTCGCAGGACACGTTGCGGGTCAGGGAATTGCGGCCATTGGCCCACCAGAATGCCGACCCTTCATTCGGGTCGAAGCTGAGCACCTGCTTCGGCAATCGCTTCCCCTTCCGGGCCTGCACGCCGAGATTGCGATCGAGAAGGTTGAAGACCTCGGTGCCGTCCTCCAGGAAAAAGCCGTGGCCGACGCTCCGGTAGCCCACGCAATCGCGCACGACCAGGAACTGCGAGCCGTGCAGCGTGACCCAGCGGTTGCCGCTGTCCACGATCGCCGCGCCGGTGACGCCGCTGCCGCGCATGGTGTCCTCGACGAGGTGAAAGTGAATCGGGTAACGGCCGAGCACGCCTTCCTTGCCGAGATGGGCGAACCGCGCGTAGCTGATCCCGCCGCTGCTGAACTGATGATAAATGGTATGCCCGCGCACGCCCTGCGGATCGGCGCTCTCGATGATTACGTTGCGCGAGAGATTCGCGACCTCGCTGCGATACTCGCCGCTGCCGAAGTGCTGGTTGGCCAGCGGACGGTCGAGCGTGAGCGTCGTGCCGTCGATCCGGGTGATCACACGCTCCTCGGTTTGCGGCCCTTCGGTTCTCGCCGACCGGTCCTTTTCGTACAAATGCAGATTCTCCTCGTGGATCGAGCCCGTGACGATGACCTGATCACCCACGCGCCAGCCGGTCACCGGCTCCGCAAGCACGACCGTGGCGTCGTTTTTCTTCACGTCCGCGCCGAGCTTCACCCAAGTGCGGCTGAGGGGCGCGCCGTGGAAATCCATGCGCGCCGAGCACGCGCTGATCGAGGGCGCGTCGTCCTTGTTCATGCCCTCGAGATAGTGCAGGCGAAGGCGCGCCGTGAACTGGGCCGGGATCGGTTCTGCGAGCGTCCCGACTTCCAGCGCGGCGCGGGTCCCGCCCGGCGCCGTGGTCGGCTCGCCTTCCTCGGTCATGGCGTGCAGGTCGCAACGGAAACCGTTCTCGGAGCAGCGGTCGCTGTTCTGCACCTTGAGCAGGCCGACGTTGAGCGTCGTATTGCGGTCCCGCGCAAACCGCAGCTCACCCGCCACCTGGAGCAGGCGGACGACACGCTCACTCTCCACATCGTAGAGCACCCGTGTTCCGTTGCTGATCAGCACACGCGCCTGGTCCTTCGGCACCCCGGCCGGCTCCCAAGTCGCCGCCTCCGACCACGCGCCGCTGCGCACCGAGCGGGCATCAAAGGTCAGCGCCGGAGTCGTCTCCGCGCGGGCAGGCAGGGTGGCCAGGAACAGAAGGGTGGTGACAAGTCCGAAGGAGGGGAGGGAGGAGGTCATAGGAGGGAACCTGGATTGACGGAGCGTAGCTCAATGAACAATCGGGTAGGAGAGTGAAAATTAGCAGATCGCACCCCGGTAGGTCCGGGTAGCGCGTGCCTCCTGGCGCGCTGGTTTCGACATTCTGGCGAAACGAATTTCTGTTACCGCCATCCTGAAGAAGCGTTCACGAATGAAAGTTCGTCGCCGCAGAATGCGGCGACCAGCGCGCCAGAAGGCACGCGCTACCCGGACCTACCGCCGCGCCCCAACTACGGGGTGCCACGCCAGCCGAATTACCGCCTGCCGCTCCGTATCACTACGGAGCATTTGCGCCTCTGCCTTGAGGCGTCGAAACTCCTCGATCAAATCCCGGGGTGTACGTGGTCGAAATGGCCTTGGAATGGAAGACATCGAAGCTCTTCGTCCAAATGAAGCACCCCGGATGCCTGAAAACGCAATACCAGGAAGCGCGGGGCGCGAAATTCGCGAAAAAATCTGCCGCGTTTTGCCTGGGAAACGTCAGGTTGCACGTGGTGAGCGTTCCATCTCCATCCGTTTGTCCGACTTGCGGCGTGCCGCTCGATGCCGATGCCGGCGACGCCTGCCCGCGTTGCCTGATGCTCGCCGCGATGGAGCCCACCGCGCATCCCGCCGAATCGGCGCGCCAGCCGCCGCCTTCGCTGGAATCGGTCGCCGCCGCCTTTCCCCAGCTCGAAGTTCTCGAATTCATCGGGCAGGGGGGGATGGGCTCCGTCTTTAAAGCGCGGCAACCGAAGCTAAACCGGTTCGTTGCGCTGAAGCTGCTGCCGGCCTCGCTCGCGGAGCGTGATGCCGCGTTCGCGGGGCGCTTTGAACGTGAGGGACAGCTCCTCGCGCGATTGCACCATCCGAACATCGTCGCCGTGCATGACTCGGGCACGGCGGGCGAATTCTTCCATCTCATCATGGAGTACGTGGATGGCGTGAACCTGCGGCAGGCGATGCGTGCGCGCCGTTTCACCCCGGCGCAGGCGCTGGCCATCGTGCCGCACATCTGCGACGCGCTCCAGTACGCCCACGACGAAGGGGTACTGCACCGCGACATCAAGCCGGAGAACATCCTCCTCGACGCCAAGGGCCGGGTGAAGCTCGCCGACTTCGGCATCGCGAAACTGCTCGCCGATTCCGACGCGCCCGCCGCCGCCCCCGCGACGGCTGGCCCCGGCCTCACGCAATCCGGGACCTCTCTTGGCACGCCGAGCTACATGGCTCCGGAACAGCGCGACTCCCCCGAAGACATCGATCACCGCGCGGACATCTACTCGCTCGGGGTCGTTTTCTACGAACTGCTCACGGGCGAATTGCCCGGCGCGCAGTTCACTCCGCCTTCGGCAAAGAGCGACGCCGATCCGCGCGTCGATGCCATCGTGCAACAGGCGCTGGAGGAAGAGCGCGCCCGCCGGCAGCAGAGCGCCGGCGAGGTCAGGACGCAGGTGGAGACAGTGCTGCAAACGCCTCCGCCGGCGGGAACCACGCCTGTTGCCGCAGATCGGCCGGTCTCGCTGCTTCCGACGATCATTCTCCATACGGTGCTCTTCGCGATTGTCACCGCATTTTTCGCGATCATCGTGCCCCGTTTTGCGGTCCTGTATGACGACATGGGGTTGGCCTTGTCTCCGGTCGCCCGGTCCGTCATCAAGGCGGGCGGTATCCGGGGGATGCCGCTGATCCTCCTGCTCATCCTGATCATCGATGTGGGCTGCTGTTATCTCGCCCGCCACTTTGGCGGGCGGCGCGTGCTTTTTCTTTGGTCCAGCGCCGTCTTCCTTGGCTTGGGGTTGATCGTGGCGATCCCGTTCACGGCATTATTTCCCCCCTTGCAAAGGTTCACTGCGGAAGACCATTCGAGCGTCGCTTCGCCAGCCGGCGGGACGGACGCGGGACCGAGCTCCGTGGAGTCGTGGTCGTACACGCCGCGCTATTTGACCGAGGCGAAGTTTGTCGAGGGGCAGAAGGCGGCGAAGGGCGAACTTTCGGAGTGGAGCCAAGGTGCATCGTTCAAGCACGAATCGGGTGTCATCACCGTCACCGGGCCGCGCGAGCGCGTGCGCATGCTCGCGACCATGCTGCGTGTGCTGGATCAGCCCGAGGTGAAGAACCCGCTCGAGCTCCCGTTCCTGAACATGCCGCCCGATTTCTTCCTGCGGATCGCGTGGCCCTCGTTGATGCTGCAGGACGATTTCGGCAAAAGCCCGTTCACCGACGCCTTGCGCGACTCGTTGAAGCAGGAAGGCGTCACGGCGCCGCAGCTGGCCCGCGCCCTGGCCGGGCATGTGCTGGAGTTGGAAAAGGCGACGTTTGTGAACAACGGAAGACCGTTCGAAAGCATCGTGCGTTCGCCGGGCGCGAGCATTTTTTACGACGTGACGATCCCCTGCGCCGACCAGCCGGAGAAACCGCTCACGCTGCGCATCGAACGCACGACGCAGCAAATCGGAACACAATCGAATTTCGCGAGCTTCGCCCCGTGGCTGGTCGAGGAGGCCAGGAAGCAATCGAAAGAACCGCTCAGCGGGACGGGCAAAGATGGGTCCAGGGATGGCGCCGCCGTGCCCCCGGTGAACCCCGCCCTCGAAGTGAAATGAGCGCCGGGGCGTTTCACACCACGCGCTGGACTCTCGTGCGCCACGCCACCGGCCATAGTGTCGAAGGGCGGCAGGCGCTGAGCGAATTGTGCGCGGCTTACTACGAACCGGTCATCGCCTTTCTTCGCCGCGGTGGGCGCGACGCCGAGGCGGCCCGGGAGGTGGCGCATGAATTCTTTGCGCACGTGCTGGAGAAGCCGAACCTCGGCGGTGCGGAACCGGGGCGCGGGCGGTTTCGCAGCTACCTGCTCGGGGCGCTGAAGCATCACCTCAGCCACCGGTCTGAGCGCGACGCCCGGCAAAAACGCGGCGGCGGTGCGACCATGGTCCCGCTCGACGCAGGGACGGACACTTCGCCAGGCGTCGAACCCGGCGATTCGCGAACGCTGCCGCCGGATCGCGAATTCGACCGCCAGTGGGCGCTCCATGCCCTGCGCCGCGCCACCGAGGCGCTCGCCGCGGAGTGGCGGGACGCGGGAAAGGCGGATGAGTTTACCGCCTTCCTGCCATTCATCGGCGGCGAGTCCGGGCACGGGGCCCTCGCCTCCCTGGCCGCCACGCGCGGAGAGAGCCCTGCGACTCTTCGCAAGACCGTCAGCCGCCTCCGCGAGCGTTTCCGCCAACACATGAAAGCGCAGCTCGTGCCGACGCTCGCGGAGGACGCCGACGTGGACGACGAAATGCGCGCCCTTCTCGCCGCGCTCTCCGGATAATTTATGAAACACAAACTCAAATACCTCATCCTTACATTCTGGTTTCTTGCACCCCTGGTTTTCGCCGGCTCCGAGTATGACCGTCAACTTGCGGAACTCGCGGCGCAACGCGACAAGGCGATCTCCGAGGCCAGTGAGCCGATCAACCGCCGCTACCAAACTTCGCTGGAACAGCTTCTCCGCAAGGCAACGCAGGCCAATGATCTGGACGCAGCGGTGAGAATCAAGAATGCGATCGCCGCCGCCGATCCGCCGGGATCGCGATTTCACGGCTGGTGGGCCACGGAATCCAAGTCTTCACGCGTTCAATTCACGGCCGGTGGCAATTTCCAGGAGCAATGGAAGGGCACCATCCAGGAGGGGCGGTGGCAGCCGACCTCAGGCACGGAGGTCAAGGTGACCATGAAAAGTGGGACCGTTCGTGAGTACCGTCTCAGCGACGACGGAAAGACCGTCAAGCGACAGAACGATGGAGTGACCTGGCGTCGTGACGACTAGGGGGAGGTGGTATCTTTCGCAACCACCTCGCGAGGTAGCATCAACTCCGCCGCGCTCCGTGCCAGAAACGGCGGCACCGTCATCAGGACCTTGTCCCCGGCGCATTGCTCGAATTTCCAGAGCTTCCCGTCCGCATCTGGCGGAACGGGGATGCTAAAGTAACCCGGCTTCTCGTCGAACTTTGTCACGATCGCTCCGCCAGGATTGCGCAGCGTACCCTGGCCTTCGCTGAACCCGCCGATCGTCTTCGTGCCGCGCGGGACGTAGAAGTAGAGCGTCCAGCGTCCGTGAAACCGGCCCGGCGACTCGACGCTCGACTCGATCGTCATGGGCCGCCCCGCGCCCTCGTCCCAGGTCGTCTGCGCCGCGCCGCCGCCTACGATCTCGAGGCGATGCAGGCCGGTGAACGTCGACTTTAATTCGACCGGTGTCGCGGTGCGGTTCGGCGCCACCTCGACGTGCGCGACCGATTTGCTCTCGGCTTCGGCGGCGGGGTAGAGGTCAACCGTCGTCGAGCCGTTCGTCTGGTAGATGATTCCCGCCGTGACGTTCAGGGCGAAAGTCACGGGCGCATTCCCGACCCAGGAATAGTAGTTCCGCGGGGAGCGGCTGTAGATGCCCATCGTTCCGGTCGCGCCGGACGCGAGCTTGAGGGGAGTGGCCGGGACGAGATCTCCGCTGAACGACACCGGTGTGAAATCGAGCAGCTTGCGGTTGGCGATGCCCTCGCGCCGGAAGGAATCGAGTTCCTCGCTGGTGAAGGGCGCGCTGTTCTTCCACGGGTTCTTTCCCTCGGGCACGTTCCACCTGGCCTCCGTGGGGATGTCCACCGCTTTGTCGCGGTTGTCCACGTCGCGATAGAGCGCGAGCGAATGGATCATCATCGTGGTGCGCATGCGGTAGGCGTGGCGCATGACCGCCTCGAAGGCCGCCTGCCGCGCCTGGTTCCTGGCGATCGAATAATCGAGCCAGAGCTCGACGTAGTGCGTGTAGAGCGTGAGGTCGTCGAGCCGCGCGAGGGTCGGGGCGTCCTTTGTCAGGCCGCGCGCTTCATCCAGCAGCCGGTACATGCGCCCCACGAGGTCATCGCAGAGGGGCTGGCGCTTTCCGCTATCGAGCAATTGGTAGAACTTCGCCATCGGCCCGCGCGCGGGGCCGAAGCACTTTTCCAGGAAATCCGCCACCAATTCATCGACGCGGGCGGCTTCGCGCGGGTTCCAGAGCATCCGCGAGGCGATGTAGTAGCCGAGTCCATTCGGTCCCCAATTGTCGCTCGACTCGGCGGAAAGAAAACGCGCGGACTTTTCATTGAAATGCGGAATGGTGCGCTTGAGGTATTCGAGATTCCCGCCACGCGCCGCACCGGGCAGGTCGCGGTCCCAGGTGCTCACGCTGTAGTACTCGCGGATGCCGAGCGTGGTGGCGTGTTTCGACCAGCCGTCGAGCAATTCGTCCACGGTGAACCCGCCGCGGATGAAAGATGTCGCGACGCTGATGACGACCGCCGGGTGCGCCTGGATATGCGGCACGGGCGAGTGTTCGCTGTAGGCGTACATGCCGACGAGTTTGCCCGGATACTTCGCCGTGACCGCCTCGGCCACAGCGTTGGCGAGCGTGACCGCGCGGTCGGTCACGCTGCCGAGCTTCGCGCACGCCTCGCACTCGCACCACCCGCCGCCATCGCTGGGATCGACGGAAACCGATTGCTTCGCGGGGTCGGCCGCAAATTGCTTCAGCGCGTCTTCCACCACGAGCTGGCGCAGCCCGGGGTTGGAAATGCAAAACTTCGTCGACTTCCGCTCGCCGCCCAGCAGGCCGAGATACTCCGGATGCGCGGCGAAGGCCGCCTTGTTCCGCCCGAGGATGCCGTCGTAGGAGTGCCCGGTGTTCAGCTCGATACCGCGGATGGCGCGGTTCTTTTCGCACCATTCGCGATAGGGCGTCTTTGCGTAATCCCAAGGGCCGTAGCCGTACCAGATGACGCGTGAGTGATACGCCGGGCGCTCCACGACGTCGACGTTGACCGCGAGTTTCGGCTGTGTGGGAACGATCTCCCAATTTTTACCGGGAAAGAACTGGCGGTACCCGAGCCGGGACAACAGGTCCCAGACGGCGTGCCGGGCGGCGAGGTCGGTCGCGCCGAGCAGCCACAGGCCTTTGCGGTGCGAGCGCAGCAGGTATTCCTCGCCTTTCCGCGGATCGGCCGGGGCGAAGCTCACGCCCGTCTTGAGCGCCGGAAAATCCTCCGCGGGGCCGACGGCCAGGCCGTTCGTTCCGTCGCCGCTTTGCACTTCAAACTTCGCGCCGGTCATGCGCTCGAGCTGATTCGCCAGGTCGGCGGCCGCGGTCTTCGTCGTGGCGGAGGCCGTGGCGGAAACGATGACCGGTTGGAGCGCGCGGCCGTCCTCCGCGAGGTGGACAGTGTCCGCGGCGACCGCCTCCACAGCAATGGCGAGGCAAAAGCCAAACAAGACCTTCATAGTGGGGGTGAATGTGTTTGCTATCATGGACGAGGCGAAAGAGAAGACGCGCCGGGCCGGGAGTTCGGAGTTCCGCCTTTAGGCGGTCGACCTTCGGTTTGGCCTTGGAACAGGGGACCGCCTAATCTAAAGGCGGAACTCCGAACGTAGGGCGCACGCCGCTATCACATTTGTGGACGCGCGCCCAATCGTACCCGCCTCATGGTTTCGCGGACGAAACGGACTTGGCGGGCTCGGGCTTGGCTTCGAGACTCGCAATCCATTGCGCGATGAGGGCCGTCCCGGCGGGATCGACCTTCAAGGTTCCCACGGGTGGCATTTGGGAGGGACCGCGCAGGGCGGGGCGGAAGAGCAGCAGCGATCGTCCGGGGTCGCCGGGCGTGACCAACCGGACGTCCTTGATCCCCAGGTCACCGTGCATCGGCATGGCGTTCATGACTTCCATGTCCTCCTCGCTGAAGTTGCTTGCGAGTTGCATCGACGAGTTCCCGCCGCCGGAGCGCACATGGCAATGGGCGCAGTTGGCGTGGAGATAGGCGCGGGCGCGGTCGGGGAGGGGAGCCTTTTCATCCCGCGGATTGACCAGATGCGGGAATTTGTCGGCTTCGCGCGGGAGGAGCGGGCTGTCTTTCACCGGCCCGCGCTGCCAATCGGTGCCGAGGATCAGTTCCAGCCGGGCCTGCAAGGTGGCGTCGTTGGGTTTGTCGCGGCTGAGTTCCTTGCGCCACTCGCCTGCTTCCGTGCTGGCATGGTTGAACCCGAGAACGCCTTCGCGTTCCCAGCGCGCGATTTGATTGCCGCCCGTGAGACCGTCGCGATTGAGTTGCACGGTGCTCAGCCCGAGGACGTAGTTCGCGGCGCGGCTGTGGCAGAGCACGCATTCCTGCCGGCTCGGGTAGCGCCAGTCATTCCGGGTCACGCCTTCCTTTGGGACGAGCTCCGCGTCGGTCTGCTCCTTGTTCCAGGCGTAGCTGTAGGCGGCCCATTCGCCCTGCTGGCGCAGGAGCACGCGCGTTTCGAGTCGTTTGCCCTCGGTGGCCAGGGTCTGTGCGACCGCCGTGCCATCCGGGAAATTCCAGCCGCGCGCTCCCTCGACCAGTTCCATGCGCGAAGAGCCAGGCAGCGCGATGTAGCGCTCGCTGGTCGCGCCGTCGTGCCACGCGGGTGCGTTCACCTCGTAGCGAATCAAGGCGGGATGCGGCTTCAGCGCCGCGGTATCGGCAAAGAGACCGGTGTCGCTGAGCCTCGCCGGGAACGGCGCGGTGGGCTGCTCTTTCGGCGCCCGCACCACCTTGTGGATGGCGTTGCCGTTGTAGTCGACGATGAGAATGTCCCCCTGTGGCGTTTCGCAGAAATTGGAGATGGCGAGGGGCGTATCCGTGAGCATTTCGTGACGGAGGAGCTTCCCGTCTTTTTGCCACGCCGCCCAGACCTGCCCCGTGCTGTAGTCGCCGTAGACGTAGGCCCCGGCCAGGTCGGGGAAGACATTGCCGCGATAGACGATGCCGCCGGTGAGCGAACGGAAGTCGGTGTGCGAATGCTCGACGAGCGGCCCCTTGATCGGTGTCGGGCCGACATCGCGATACGGTTGCAAGACATGGCTGCCCTCCATCCGCGGCCAGCCGTAGTTTTCACCGCGCCGCGCGATGCGCGCGTATTCCCACAAGTCCTGCCCGTTCTCTCCGACCCAAAACTCGCCCGTGACGCGATCCATCGACATGCGCCAGGGATTGCGGAAGCCGTAGGCCCACGTCTCCGGGCGCGCGTTTGTGACATTGAGGAACGGATTGTCGGACGGGATGCCGTAGAGCCGTCCGTCGGAAGGGTGGTCCACGTCGATCCGCATGAGCTTGGCGTAGGGCTTCGTGAGGTCCTGGCCGACGTTCCATTCGTCGCAGTCGCTCGTGCCGTCGCCGGTGGTCATGTAAAGCATGCCGTCCTTGCCGAAGCCGAGGGCCAGCCCGTTGTGCCCGTGGGAATGCCATTCCATGAAAAGCGTGCGCGAGGCGGGATCGATGCGGCCGGTCGCGCGATCCATCTTGAAACGCAGCAGCCGGCTGTTGAAATCCATGCGGCCTTCGCCGACGCGTCCGTTGGCGGTGATGTAGAGGAAACCGTTCTCCGCGAACTTGGGATGGAAACAGAGATCGAAAATCGATTCGTCGAACGCCAGGAGTTCCTCCGGTTCGACCACGTCGGGATTGTTCGGCACGCGCAGCACCCGGGACTTGCGGATGGGGCCGTAGCCGTTGTTCTCCAGGAGGAGATATCCGTCGCGGCCGGCCTCCGGGACGATCGTGATGGGAAAGACCGTCTTCAGCTTCGGAAACACGCGCTCCGTGCGGAAGGGCAGGGGCGGTTCCGGTGAACCCACGAGGCGCGAGGTGTCCCACACGGGGCGTGGCGGTAGTGCAGCGGCGTCCGGCGGGCCGACGAATTTTACCGGCGTATAGTCCTCGTACTGGTGAAAGTTCGGCTTGGTCAGCGGGGCGGTGCTGGAGAGCGCCGGATTCTCGAGACCCGCGGAGTAGTCATAGCGACACAAGGCGTGCTGCCACACTTCGCCCGGCGCGGGCCGTCCGCCCGTGGAGATGAAGTCGCGCCACGGAATGCGCCCCTCGACCGTCCAGCCCTTGTCCTTGTCGCTCCAGTTGTTGATCGTCCCGCGGATCTCGACCGCGGACTCGATGTGAAAGTCGCGCTCCTTGCCGAAGCGCGGGAATCCCCCGGCGCCGCGCGAGGGCATGAACATGTCGAGCTTGGCGTTCGCGGCGTTGACCTCGAACTCGTAATAGCCCGTCTTGTCTTTCGCCGGTTTGAAGAACAATTCGAAGACGTCGGTCAACCAGATGTTGCCGTCCTGTTCCGAGATGGTGGCGAAGACATCGGTGTCCTCCATGTCGGCGGAGAAATAGAGAAACTCGCGGTCCCAGAGCAGCCGCGCCTTGGTCGTCGTCGGTGGCTTCCGCATGGGCTCCTGGACCCAACCGGTGATGAAATTGTCCACGACGAGCGCATTTTTCCACACGGGGTCGTCGAGCTTGCCGTCAATCGTGGGAGGCGTGGCGGCCCAGCGGCATTCGTAGTCGGCGGCAAGGGCGCCGGTCGCGAGGGCGAGGGAGAGGAGTGATGGGAGGAACGAGGTTTTCATGAGAATCAGGGGGCTTGGAAGGCCTTGGCGGGAGCATCGTAGGTGACCATGAGGTCCTTGAGATAAATCTCCGGGCGGGGCACGGGGGCGTAGCTGGTAAGATGCAGGGTTTTCTCGGGAAGCTCCACGATGAGTTTCTTGAGCTTGAGGGGATATTTCACGACGCCGTCGCCGGTATATTTCCACTGGCTGCTGTAAGGCCAGTGATAACCTTCGCCGGGATAGTTTCCGGGCAGGGGGAAGCGCAGATAGCGCCAGCCCTCGAAATTGATGCGACTGCGCTGCCAGGAGTCGTTCGTGTTCCAGTCCCCGGCGGAAATGGCCTTCATCTCCGCGAGTTCCTTCTCGCTCATCCAATCGGCCATCCAGCGGGTGGCCTCACCCTTCATCGCGGCGCCGATGCTTGTCCAGCGCTGGCCGCCGGCGTCCTCCAGCTCGAAGATGATCCGGCCCCAGCTCCCGTTGCCGTTGACCATGAGGCCGATTTCCGTGGGCTGCCCGGGAATCTCCACGGGATTCCTGTTCGTGAGCTCGGCGTACATCGGCACGTAAACCGAGCCGGGTGCGGCGGGACGTGGCGTGACCTTGAGCGGCAATTTCTCGCCGGCAAATTCCGCGACATTCTCGAAGGCAAAGTCGCCCTTCCGACGAGGATTCTCGAAGTTGAAGAACTCGAGCTCGGTGCTGCGGCCGGACTCAACCTGCCAGTCGTCGAGCTTGCCCAGGGCGGAGACGAGGAACGGCTTGGTCTTGGGATCGGGGCGGCTCTCCATCGTCGCCGCGCCGGGCGTGATGGTCGCGATGGCGCGCGGAGTCGCCACGAAGAGCGGCTCCGGGGAAATGTCGAGCAGCCCTTTGCCGTCGACCAACTCGACCGGGCCTTCGTTGCCCATGAGATCGGTGGCCATCCCGCCGACGTCGAGGGTCAGCGAGCGCGTGCCGCGCACCGTCCAGAGCGCGGTGACAAAGCCGCCCTCGCGTTTCTTGAACTCCACCGCGTAGACGACCGGCGAACCGGTCGGGACCGGACGCGTAAATTTCGCGCCATCGAGTTGCTGGGTCATGGTGGCGATGGCGACATAGGTGGGCTTGGGCCGCACGTCGGGCTTCACGAAACAGAAGCCGCACGAGCCCCACATGCTGTAGTAATAGGAGTTGCCCATGTCCGTGATGCTGCCGCCGCGGATGACCGGGATGCTCCACGCCAGCGAGTGCACGGCGTGGCGGACGAAGTAGGCGGCCTGCGTGCGGAGCGAAAGGTTGCCCGGGTTCGTGCTCGGATAACAAATCTCGTAGCACTGCGTGACCGGTTTATCCTTGTAGCCGTAGTGGTCGAGGATCTGGCGATCCATGAAGAGGCTCGCGTTGTTCGCCACGAAATCGAGCGGTTGCGTCTCCGGCATGCGCATGAAACTGCCGGCCTCGTTGCCGCGTGAGTCGAAGAGTTCCGAGGGAAATTTGTTCCGCGCAAACTCCTCCATGAGGTGCGGGACGCCGTTGCCGAAGGACAGCTTGGCGTCGGGAAACTTCGCGCGGGCGGCCTTCGCGGTCTCGGTAGCCTCTTTCCACATCTCGTCGAACTTGGCCTTTTCCTTTTCGTCGAGCTGGTACGCGGCGCGCCCGGTGAAGACATCCGGCGTGCGCATGACATGCCCGCCGCTGATCGCATTTTCGTGGAAGATGAGGATGCTCTTCGGGGCATCCGGGTCCTTTTCTAGGAGCTTGGCCAGCAGGTCGGCATTGCGCGGTTCGGTGCCGTTGAGCACGCCGTATTTCTTCCGCTCCTCCGCGGTGTAGCCAAACATCCCGTAGCGCAGGCCGGCCTTCACGTAGAGCGGGCCGACGACGTCCGCCTCGTCTGGCGTGTAGTGGCCGCCGCTGAAATCCCAGGTGCCGAACGGCGACTCGTCGCGATGCCGCCGCGTATCCTTGGCCAGCGCGGCAAAGGTCGTCTCGCGCCGGAGCAATTCCGTGCGGCCTTGCAGGAGCCGGATGGTCAGCTCGTGATAACCGCGCTTCGGCGTGGCGATGGCGACATCCTTGCGCAACCGGCCGCTCTTCGGAAACTCGAGGTCCTCCACGGTCACCTTGGTTGCCGTGCCGTAGTAGTCGGTGGCGGTGGCTTCGAGGGAGAATTTTCCGGCGCGCCCCGTGACTTGCCGCAGATCGACGTGAAATGTGGGAGTCTGCGGCTCATTGAAGATGTGCCCGGATTCATCGCTCGTCACCTCCATCTGCACGGGCGAACGCTGGAACGTCATGCCGAAGATGTGCACGCCGCTCGGCACGCCGATGGGACGGATTTGAAACCGGCACGGGTCCGGCCGGCGGACGGCGAGATTGAGTTCCTTCGTCACCTCGACATCGAAGGCCCACTCATCCTTGAAATCCTGGGCGAACGCCAGGCTGAGCGGAACGCGAATGAGAAACACATTGCCCGCGGGCGTCGGGAGGATGGCGTTGACTCCCGGGGCCTTCGCTTCATCGAAACGAGGCACGGTCACGGTGAAATCGTGCAACGTCACCCGTCGCGCGCCGTCCATCGCGCCGATGCGGAACGTGACCACATTGGAAAGCGAGCGGTCGTTGTCCGCCGCGGCCAGCAGGTAGACCGCGGAGTAGTCGGCCACCGGAACCTTGAACATGGGGCGGCGCGGGTCGCCGGGTGTCTCCGGCCCTTTGTCATACGCCGCGTAGTAGCTGCTGGGATCCTTCTGCCAGTCCGGCCACTCGGCGGACTTGAGGAAAAAGTTGTCGGCCCCGGGCTTGGAGACGAGATCGAAGGGGATGTTTGCGACCGTGACGCGGGTGTCGGTGAAGGAGGCGTTTGCCGAGTGGGAGGCGTAGGTGTCCACGCTCACGGGGACATACAGGCCGGAAGCCGGGACTTCGGCTTTGCGGGGCTGGAGGGGTGGGGGAGGGGCGGCGAGGGTGGTGAGGCACGACGCGATGAGCAGGAGGCTGGGGAGCGGCGTTTTCATGTTACGGAAACGTCGGCTTCAAATCCCGCGTGTTCCTCAACTGCGCATCCTTCCCACCCGCGGGCGCATACAAAATGACCGGCGCCAAAATCCCCCCGGTGCCCAACTCATTCACCACCGCATTCGAGACGCAAATGGTGATCACATTCTTCCCCGGCTTTACGGCGGGCGTCGCGTCCAACTCGAACGGGCTGATTGCCGCTCCGTGGCTGATCCCAATCGACTGCCCATTGATCCACACCTTGGCCAATTCATCCACCCCGCCGCACCACAGAAACACCCGCTCCCTGGGAGCCGAGGCGGGCACGTCCACGGTTTGCCGGTACCATGCCAGGCCTTTGTAGTAGCGCAGGCCCTGATTGCTCCACGAGGAGCTGGAGGTCTTGATTTTCTGCCAGTTGCCGCCGCGAAATTCGGTGCGCCACAAGCCGATTTCCTCGCCAACCTTTTGCGGGTCGATCTGAAACTCCCACTCGTCCTTCGTCGCCGCGATCAGCTTGTTTTCCCCCGTGACGCGCTCGAAGCCCTGCTCGGTGCAGGGCCGGAAGAAGCGCTTCATGTAGTTGATGTACGTGCTGAATCGGCCCGCGGAAACCATCGGCACGGGCTTGTACTCCATGAGCTTCCCGGCAACGGCATCGAGCTTGTCCAACTCCGCCTTGGCTGCGGGAAAATCGACGCGTGTGCGCGCGTCCATCATCGCGTTGAATGCCTCGAGCATCTCGAACGTTTCCGTGATCATCTGCACGCGCGCGGCGTACTCGGTCTTCCCCGCAGCCAGCTTCTTCCCTTCGTCGAGGAATCCACGCGCTTCCTTCCGCAACGCCGCCGGATAGAAGTGCGGCATGTCCCACGCGGAGCCGGTGTTGAAATCACCATCGCGCAACGCGGCGTCCATGAGAGTGAGGTACTTACCCATCGGTCCGGCGGCGGGCCCGAAAAACTTCTCGTAACAATCCCGCAGGAGCGCATCGACGTCGGTCTGATGGTTCCACATGAGCTTCGCCGCGACGTAGTTCGACGGAAACATCGGCCCGTAGTTCGGGAAGGTCTCCACGCGCCAGCCTTTGACGCCGAGGTCATGGCACACGGGAATTTCGTCGCGCAACCGGTGGATGATGACGAAGGGAAGTCCCGGGTCCGACAGGTTGCTCCAGTAGCCGCGATCGTAGAGTTCCGGCATGATCTTGCCCCACTCCTGGAACAGCCACTTCGTGTAGCCTTTTTCCGGCGCGATCGGGTTGGAGAACCCGTGCACGCGGTCGAGGGAGATGGGCGCGAGGGCGCCGGTGATGCGCGGGTCGAGCTTCCAGCGCTTCGGCGGGCGCATATAGGAGTGGTAGATGTAAAAGGCGAGCTTGGTGTCGGGGTATTCCGCGTCCAGGCCCTTCAGGACCTGGTTGAAGAACCAGACGTAGCGGTCGGTGACCGACGTTTCATTCGAGAAAGGATCGAAGTCGCCGCCGTCGAGCGCGCGGCAGTTGTCACATTCGCAGAATCCGCCGCCGTCGTTGGGGCCGAGCGCGACCACCGGCCCCTTGCCTTTCTTGCGCAGTTCCTTGATGCGATTGATCGTAAACTCGACGAGCTTCGGATTGGAGACGCAGTGTTGCCGCCCGACGCGCACGCCTTTGACGAGCCCGTAGTATTCCGCGTTCTCCTTGGGACCCCAGGTGCCGGAGGCCTTGTCGAGTTTGAAAGGTGGCGCGTCGATCCCGTGGCCGCCGGAGAAAGCATCACCGCCGCAGCGGACGCGTGCCTGCCAGTCCTTGTCCGGCATTTGAAACCAACGGGAGGGGAAGGACGGCTTTTGCTGCGTCGTCTTGTCCGCCAGCGTGATCGTCTTGAGCTGGGGGATGACGGTGCCGAGATCGCCGGGCATGAACCAGCGGCAACCGAGTTGTTCGAGCAACTCCGAGACTCCGAAGGCGGGCCCTTCCCCGGCGCCGGTGATAGCGACGGCGTCCTTGGTCACCTCGAGCACGAAGGCGCCGCGTTCCATGGCATTTTTGGGAGCGGGAGCCGCCCGGCCAATCAGGATCGGGACCTGACCTTTGCCTTTCGCCTCGGCGACAAACGAAGCGACCTTCTCCGGCGGCACCGTTTCGATGGGCAGTTTCGCGCCGGACATTTTCTCGATGTGCGCCGTCAATTCCTTCAGCGCCCGCGATTCGTACTCATCGGGCTGCGGCGGAAGGACGATCACCGCTTTCGGTTGTCCATCCTGGACGAGGGTGACGCCATGCGCGGACACCGCGCAGAACACGAAGAGCGCCAAGAGGAGAAATCCGAGATTCGAAATTCGAAATCCGAAACAATCTCGAATGATCAGAAATTGGGGAAACCAAAGGGCGCGCCGAAGCCTTGTTTCACGAGATTCCATCTTTTCGAAATTGTTTCGGATTTCGGATTTCGGGTTTCGGATTTGTGGAAGGGTGGTTCGTATCATCGTTCAGAGGAGGGAATGTGGATGGCGGCAAACGCGGTGAGGCCAAATCCAATGGGCTTCATGGGCGCGGGTCGAGACTTGTCTCCCGCGTGGCCGTTGAAATTGACGTAGATCGTCGAACCGTCGGCGCTCACTTTCATGCCGTAGGTGCCGGCGGGGACATAGTCGTGGGCGTGGTCGAAGGCGGGGGCGAGAAAGGCGAGGACCTTCCTGCGTCCGGTGGCGAGATTGTACTGCATCACTGGCGTGCCGGTCTGCCACGCGCCGCCATGCGAGCCGGGCAGGTAATAGAGGAAACGTTCGTCCGGGGAGAGGTCACACACGGCGGTGTATTCGCCGGCCAGCCAGCCTGGGCCGAGCAACTTCAACTCATCGTTGGGCACGGAGTAGTCGAAAAGCTCGTGGGTGGATTGCATGAAACCGTAGACATGACCGTTCCGCGATTCCCGTGTGGCCGACCGCATTCCGGGAGAGTATTCCGCGCGTGGCACGGTCGTGCGGATCGCGCCCGCGGCCGGGTCGAGACGTTGCCATGCATCCGCGCCATTGAAGAGAATCTGGCCGCTGCGCAGCAGCGCGAAGGCGCGATTGAAGCTCACCGAGCCTTCCGGTCCGCGATAGACCTGCTTCTTCGTGTCGAGATTGATTCCCCAGAGCGCATCTCCGCCGCGCACTTCCAGGTTGCACCACCAGACATGGTGGTCGCGATCGAGAATGGAAGTCGCCGTGCAACGGCGCGCCGGAAGATTTGCAAAGACCTCGGTGCGGCCGCTCGCCGGGTCGAAACGGTACAACTGACCGCCGGGCAGGTTTTCATTGAAGCCGTACTTCGGATCGCTCGCGCGGTTGCCGTCGTTGAGCGTGCAACTGAAATAGATGCCGCCATCCGGCCCTTCATCGAGTCTGGCATGCACCTTGGACCATGCGGGCTGCCCGGGCTTGGGCGGGATCACCTGGTTCATGTCCACGACCTGGCGCAACTGCTTCGTCTTCGGGTCCCAGCGGTAGACAAAGCAACGCGCATCACCTCCCAGTTCGTTGCCGTGATCACCGATGGCGCAATAGACGCGGCCATCGCTGGCGACACAAATGTCGCCCCAGGAAGACCAGAGGCGCCGATGGATGGCACCGGGTCCCAATTGATCGTGAAAGGCCAGGTCCACCTCCGGCGCCTCCCTGGCAACGTCGAACTCGACGATCTCCACCTCGCCCGGTTTCGCGGGCGCCTTGCCTTTGGCCGGCTTTGGCACAAAGGGCTTTTCCCCACTTCGGACGGTCGCGATGGGCGGCGGGACCTGCAGGAACTCTTCCGTTTTCAGCGTAACCGTTCCCGTTCGCGGGGGCCAGGGCGTCTCCTCGGCGGCCGCCACAAGGGCGACACAACCAAGGAACGGGACGAGAGGGAGCAGCAGGCGTTTCATGGAAAGGCAGAACATCCAACATCCAACATCCAACGCCCAACATCCAATGGGACGCTGCGCGTGGGGGGCTTCATTTGAAATTTGAGATTTGAGATTTGAGATCTGGGCCGGCGGACAGGATTGTCCGCGTTACGGCAGTTTGTCCTTCGCTACGAGGTCGCGTGGCAGGAGCAGCGCACCCGGCGAGGCGGCGAGGATGTTGGGCGCGTTGAGGAACCAAAGCTGCGTGTGCGTGTGCGGTGACAGGCCCCACGCCTGGCCGTCTTTTCCTTCCGGCACCGGGACGGTCACGATTTCGTCGTCCGCCGTGACGTCCGCGATCGGCTTGCGGTCGGGGCCGAGCAGTTTGCACGCATTGCCGCTGTAGAAAAACTGGAGTTCCTTCGTGCCCTTGGGAACGTAAAACCAGCGTTCGGGCAACTGGCCGAGCGGGACGGCGCGCACGCCACGTTTGAGCAGCCATGCCGCGGCGCGCTCCGGCGCCGCATTGATCCTCCACCCGGCGCCGGAATCGCTGCACTCGAAATAGTAGGTGCCGGCGCGCGGCACGGGCAGGGATAAGGCGTGCACTTCTCCATCGAGCTTCTGCCGGCCCGAGGCGAGGACGCTGTCCTTCGCATCCTTCAAGCTCCATTGCGCATCGGCGCGGTCGCGGTACCAGGCGATCGTTCCGACGGTGAACTCCAGTTCGATCGCTTCACCCTTCACGCTGGCGAGCGCGTATTTCTCCACCTTTTGAAACGCTTGTGTGAAGGGCGCCGGTTTGCCGCCGGAAAGACTCGTGGGCACGAGATCGTCGTAGGCGAACTTCAATTCCGCGGCGGGCGTGGGCTGGAAATATTTCAAGCCTTCCTGGAACCACTGCTCCGTTTCCTCGTGTGTCACGGGGGTATCGACGATCCACGGTTTGGGCGATTTGTCCGTGGGCTGCCAGCCGGGCTCATTGAATTTCTTCGCCGCATCGCCGGCAAAGGTCTGGCGCATCGCGCCCCAGTGATTCATGTATCCGTATCGGGTCCGGTAGGCGTCGGTCAGCGCGGTCAGCGTCAGGGCTTTTTGCTTCTCCTTGTCTTTCTCGTGGTCGAGCTGCCAGCGCAGGTGCACGTAGTGGAGGTAGTGCTTGAGTTGATAGAGCCGGGCTTGCACGTCGGGGCGGTCTTTGGCGAGACGGGTCGCTTCCTCGACGTCCCGGAAGGCTTCGCCGACGAGGCCGCGGCTCATGAGCGGCGCGTCGTCCGGCGCGACGCGCTCGTAGTAGCGCTTCATGGCGGGCGCGGCGGGTCCGAAGGCCTTGTCGTAGAAGTCGGTGAGCACCGCTTCCACATTGGCCTCGGGATTCCAGAGCAGTTTGTTGCAGACGTAGTAGCCGCGTCCATGCACGCCCCAGTTGTTGCCGCTCTCGGCATCGAAACTCGTCGTTCCGGCTTTGACGAAGCGATCGATGCGGGAGCGGATTTGGGAGATGTTCGCGCCCTTGCCACCGGGCAGCCGGTCGAAATCCCAGAGCCACACGGAAAAGTATTCGTAGAAGCCCATCGACTTCGCTTTCTTCGGCCAGAGATCCACGAGCTCGTCGAACGTGTAGCGACCGTAGGTGAAGCCTCCCGTGAGTTGCACGTAGACATTGGGCTCGAGATCGAAGGACGGCGGTTCGCTGTGCTCGCCGTAGGCCAGGCAGCCCACGAGCTTGCCGGGATATTTCATCGCCACTTCGCGGGCCACGATGTTCGCCATCCCGAAGACGCGGTTGGAGACGCTGCCCAGCTTCGCGCACGCTTCACATCCGCATTGATCGAGGCCGTCGGAGCACTCCATCGAAACCATTTCGCGGTCGGGAAACTTTTCGCACTGCTTCAGCGCCCAATCGACGGCGATGCGCTGGACATCAGGATTGCTGACACAAAGCTGGGGACCCTTCCGCTCGCCTTTGACCAGAGCGACGTATTCCGGATGCGCGTCGAATTCCGCCTTGTTGGCGAGGATGATGGCCTGCCAGGCGTGCCCGGCGTTCACGCGAAATGAACCCGCCATGCGATTGTGTCGCGTCCACGCGTCGTAATCCTTTTGCGTGCTGCTGCCGTAGGGGTGGCCTTTGTCGAAGAACGCCCCGTAACCGTACCAGATGCGCCTGGCGAGGATGCGCGGGCGCTCCGCCACCTCGAGCGAGACGCTGAGCTTGGGCGTCGACGGAACGACTTCCCATTCGCGCGCCGGAAAGAACCAGCGGCACCCGAGATGTTCCAGCAGGTGGAACGCGGCATGCGAGACGGCGAGATCCGTGGCGCCGATGAGCAGGACGCGCTGCGCTTCGCTCCGGATGACATAGGATTCGCGTCCATCGTAGACGTTTTTGATTTCAAGAGGCTTGGTCAGCGACGGATTGGGGAACTCCGTGATCGTGCCGACGACAATCCCGCGCGAACCGTCGCCCGCCTCCACCTCGAACTTCGCCCCACTGACGCGCCCGAGGTAACCCGCCAGTTCCGCCGCCACGGCCTTCGTGGCGTCGGAGGCATTGGCTGAGACGACGATTGGTTGCAGCGCCTTGCCGTCCTCGGCGAGAGGCGTGGACGGCGCCGCGAGGGCTGACGCCATACACGTGGCGACGACAACAAAAATCAAAAAGCGCAGCATGGGGGGGAGGCGAATACTCCCTATAATACCCTGATCCTGCTATCTTAATGGCAATTGCTTTTGCCGGTTACTTTTTCTCGTCGGTCCGTTTCGGCAATCCTTTGCCAAGCCCTAGTTCTGAGACCTTCATCCCCTTACGTTCGCTGCCGAAACCGTAGAAAGATGGCTCAAATTCGTCCACCGGGGTGACATCCGCCTTCGCCGGCACGTCCATCCCGAGCCCCCAGTAAACCGCGTTCACGACAAGCCGGCGCAGACCTTCATTCTTGAGGTCCGAAGCCGAGCCCATCGTCGTGCACATGACGCGGTTTTCCTTCCCTGCCGGGTTCTTGTGCAGGCGGGTCCAGGCGACCGGTTGCATCGGATCGTTCTTCTTTCCTTCCACCGCCGGGCTGTCGGGCGCGAGGGTCGTCGTCACCTGTCCGCGGATGAGGATCTTCGAATCGGGTTGGGGATTGGCGGTGTAAACGTCGGTATCGGCGAAGACGTCGGTCACCCCGCGGAGGATCGGGTCGTCCTTGGCCGACGGTTCGATGATGCCGCGGCAGCCTTCCTTTTTGTGGGCGCCGTGGTGGGCCACCCATTTCTCGCCAAAGACAAACCGGCCGAAGCCGCCCTCCCACTTGCCTTCGGGGTCCGCCTTCGCGCCATTGTTGTATTTGTCCCAAGGCGCCTTGAGCCCGGCGAAAGCATGGGTGGAGGTGCGCAATCCCACGAGCGGCACGCCCCGCAAATACGCCGCCTCGAATTTTTGCATGGCGTCGTCCGGCCATTTGCGGAAACGCGTGAGCATAACGATGGCGTCCGCCTTATCGAGCGCGGCCGGATTGGTGAGCGAGTCCTGCTTGCCGGGCACTACCGTTCCATCCGCCTCGGCGGAAAAGAGCACCGTGCAATCAAACCCGTGCCGCTGGCTGAGGATCTTGGCGAGCAAGGGCATGGCTTCTTCGCTGCGATACTCCTCGTCGCCGGCGATGAGCACAATTTTTTTGCCTTTGCCGGGTCCGTCCTTGCCGGGCATCTGAAGGGAATCCTGCGCGAAGGCGGGCATGGCGAGAACAAGCAAGGCGGGGAGGAGATGTGGGATGTTCATGTATGAGGACGGGAGGTGGAATCGAGCCGTGATGGGACCGCACCAATATGCTCACAAAGCGATAATCCTTTGCAACAATGCATCGTGCTTGCGGAGACTTGGTCTGGGGAGCGCGGCCGTCTCGGCCGTGGCCTTCGGCGTCTCGCCGAAAGGCATATCTCTCACAGAGTGAGCGGAATCGTGGAGACGGCCGAGACGGCCGTGCTCCCCCGGGAATCTGCTGCGGCGTGCATCCTGCAATCTCAACTGGGAACTGCAGTGACAAGGCGGTCCGCCTCACCTTACGGTCCGCCTCCGTAATGAAACTCTCTTGGTCCATAACCCTGATCACTTTTCTGTGGTTGTTCGTCTGTCTGCCGTCATTCGCGCAAAGCCGCCTCGCGCCGGGTCAGTTGTCGCAGATCGTGACGATCGGGATCGATGGCTCCGATCCGAAAATCGTCCTCGAAACTTCGGAACGTGTGGAGGCGCCGAACTGGACGCCGGACGGAAAGTGGCTGGTGTACAACAGCAAGGGCGCGCTGTGGCGCCTTCCGGCAGAGGGCGGTGAGCCGGTCCGCATCCCGACCGGCGAGATCAACAACGCCAACAACGATCACGTCCTCTCGCCCGACGGAAAGACCATCTACTTTAGCGCGGGGGCGCATATCTACGCGGTCCCGTTCGAGGGAGGAACCCCGCGGCGCGTGTCGAACGAGCATCCGCCCGAGATGCAGTTCAAAAGTTTCCTCCACGGCGTTTCACCCGATGGCCGCACGCTCGCGTTCGTGGGTGTCACGGCGGAAAATGGCAATGCGTGGGCGCGGCTCGATCTCTACACAGTTCCTGCAACAGGAGGAGCGGAGACGCGCCTGACCGACACCCCCGCGCCCGACGACGGCCCGGAGTATTCTCCCGATGGGAAATGGATCTACTTCAACTCCGAGTTGAACGCGAAAGTCCCGGGCCACGCGCAGTGCTATCGAATGAAAGCCGACGGCACCGGCATCGAGCAATTGACCCATGACGAGCGCGTGAATTGGTTCCCGCATCTTTCTCCGGACGGGAAATGGGTCGTCTATCTCAGCTTTCCTCCGGGCACGACCGGGCATCCGGCGAACAAGGCTGTGATCCTGCGCCGCATGCGCCCCGATGGGAGCGAGCCGGCGGATATCGCCGCGTTCAATGGCGGGCAGGGGACGATCAACGTGAATAGTTGGGCGCCGGACAGCAAGCGCTTCGCCTTCGTGCGCTATCCCATGGAGCGGTGAGGTCGGACGAGTCGGACCCGTCTGACGATTTCGGTGACAGTTTCTAAGACTCCACCCGTCAACAGGTGAACAATCGCGACCGCCTTGGCGAAAGGGGGGGCCGTTGCGATGCGGCTTTTCATTTTCCCGGGCGCGCTGCTATCAGTTTTCCACGACACGATGGTCCCCCCGAAGTCCCACATGAAAGCCGGCTGAAATTTCAGCACCGGCCCCCCTGCGCTCATGCCTACCCTCGAAGTCGACACCCCTCCACCTCCGGCCGAATCCAAAGCCGAAGGCCAGACGGAATTGCTGCGCGAAATGCAGGGACTCGTACGCAAGAATACGAGGCATTGGAAATTGCTTATTGTGCTGGAGATGGTGGCGGTGCTGGTGGCTGCGCCGCTCGCATACCTCTGGGTGGTCTTCTCGCTGGATATTCTCGTGCACCTGCCGCGCTGGGGCCGGGTCACGACCAGCGCCTTGTTCGTCGCCGTGCTGGTGATCCTGGGCCGATGGTTGTTCCGCCGGTGGAACTCGGTGCGCCTCACGGAGGACCAGGTTGCGCTCGCGATCGAGCGGCAGACGCCGGGTACGAGGAACCAGATCATCAACAGCCTGCAAATCGCACGCGCCGTGAGCGGCGAGCATGGAACCGCGGTGTTGCGCGAGAACCACGACTCGCTTCAACGGATTCATCTCCACCGGGCCGCGCGACTCCAGCCGGCCCTGGTGCGTCTCGGCATCGCCGCGGTCGTCGTCCTCATCGGCGTCGGTTTTTACGTCTTGAAGCGGGCGCACTTTGCCAATGCGGCGTCGCGACTCTTCCAGCCCTTCGCGCAGATCGCCCCGCTCTATCGCACCACGCTGCAGGTCGAGCCCGGCGATATCCTGGCCGAGCCCGGCAGCACGGTGAAAATCCGGATTCGCATCCAGGGCGAGCGCCCCGCACGTGTGGCCGTGCAGCAGTCGGTCGGCGACCGCCGCACGTCCGAACAAATCCAGGTGCCGGCGACTGCCGAGTTCGTCGAGTACACGTTTCGCAATTTGCAGCGCTCCCTGACCTACACCGTGACGGGCGGCGACTACACCTCCCCGGTCTTCAACATCGACGTGCCGCTGCCGCCGCAGGTCAACCTCGTCCGGGCGACGATGCACCTGCCCGAGTACACGCGCGTGGCGCCGCAAAAGGTGGAGACTCATGGCGGCGATCTCGAAGCGTTGCAGGGGACGCGCGCCGACGTGCGTTTCGTTCTCGACCAACCTGCGGATACGGCGGCGTTGATCCTCGAAACACCCGCCCAGAAAGGCGCGCCCGCGGAGAGCGCCGCGCGCGAAGTGGCGCTCAAGCGGATCAGCCCGACAGAGTTCAGCGGCGAGATCGTTTTCAAGGATGTGCTCGGCTACCAGGTGCGCGTGCAACGTGGGAAGCAGGCCCCCGGCCCGAGCCTGCGCTACGGCCTGCGCGCCTTGCCCGACGAGCCGCCGCAGCTCGTCCTCGCCGGTCTCGAACGCCAGACGGAGGCGCAGCTCGGTTCGAACCTGACATTGAAAATCAGCGCGAGCGACGACTACGGGATCGCCGAGATCGGACTGTTCGCCCGCAAGGTCACCGGAGAGGCGAAGGCGCCGGCTCCGGGAGCTCCGGCCGACGAAGGCTGGCAAGCCGTGGCGCAATGGCCGCAGGCGAACCCGGCGCGCGAAGTGAAACTCGATCACGCGGTGGCGATCGCGGCGCTGGGCGCCGTGGAAGGAGAGAAAGTGGAGATCGCCCTGCGGGCGCGGGACGCCGATCCCGGCAAGGGCGGCGCCTGGACGTTGGGCGAGACCTTTACCTTGCTCATCGGCGGCGAAGGAACGGTCTTCCAGGTTCTCTACGAGCAGATCCTGAAATCGGAGGCCGACCTCAAGAAATTGATCACCCAGCAGAACGATGGCGTGAAGCACGCGGCGGAGTGGTTGCAGAAATTCGATCCGGCCTCGGGCATGCGCTGGGACGACCAGAAAAACCTCGACGCGCTGGCCGCCGCCATGCGCGAGCAGGCGAAGGCGCAGGAGCAATTGCGCCAAACGGCGGGCGCCGTCGCCCGCGATTTTGTGAGCGCAACCGGAAACCTGCGTTTCTCGCTCGGCATGCTGGCGGATGCGGAGATGGTGCGCGCGACACGCATCGTCGAGGCCGTTCCGTCCAAGGATGATCCGCAAGGGAAGCGCACCGCGCTGGCCGAGGCGCGCTTCACGCAGGAGCGCACGATTCGCAGCCTCAACGAGATTCTCGAGCAGTACGTGCAGTTCCGGCAGAATTGGGAGCTGGCGAACATGATTCCCTTCGTGAAGATGCTCGCCGACCGGGAGATATCCCTGCGCGACGAGTCGGTGAACAACGCGGAGAAAGGGGCGCCGCCCCTGACCGCAAAATCCGCCGGTCAGCGGCAGACCAAGTTGCTCCAGCTCTCGGGCCTGGCCCAGGCGGCACTGGCGGGAGTGGGCGAGCGGACCGGGCGCGTCGATGAATTGCTGGGCCAGGCTTTCACCGCCGGCTCGAAGGCGTTCGATTCGAGCGGGGTGAACGCAGCGATGCAGCAGGCGGCGGCGGAGTTGCCCGCCGGGCGTTGGGCGGCGGCGGCGCCCATGCAGAGCAAGGCGGCGACCGCGCTCGTGGAAATCCACGCGGCGCTCAAGAAGGCGGCCGCCGAAGCCATGGCCCGGGCGATGAAGGAGGCCGAGCAGAAAAAGTCCGAACTGGCCGGGCAGAAGGAATTGGGAGCCTTGATGCCGGGATCGCTCGTCGCCACCGAAACATTCCAGCAGGACCTCTCGAAAATCAGCCAGATGGTGGAAATGCGCGAAGCGGAAAAGGCCAAAAATGCGGGCGCGCCGGGCGGCGAAAAGGAACCCCTGCCGGCCGTGACCCAGGAACTGGCCGATGCCATGAAGACGACGTCCAGCGACAAGCGGCCGGACCTGAGCACGATGTTCCTCGGGACACGGGTGGAGGCCACGAAGAAGATGAGCGAGGATGGACTCATCCGGCCCAATGAAATGGTGGCCCCGCTCGTGCCGGACAAGATTGAGGACCTCATCGGCAAGCTGCTCGATGAGGCGGATGAGATGGCCGACCAATTCGAATCGTTGACCGCCAACTCCGGGCTGATCTCGGCGGACCCGGGCGAAGTCGGCAAGCTGGCCGGCCGCATGAACTCGAGCGGCGCCACCTCCACCACGGGCAACAAGAAACCCCCGACGACGAACATCGGCGGCATGTCCGCCACGGGCCGCCAGGGCGCGCGCTCCTACGGCAAGGTGGCCGGCAGCGAGTCGCCGAACATGCGCGGGCGCGACAAGGTGCAGGAAGGACAATTCGCCGCGCCCGACCAGGCAGGCGTGCTCAAGGAAAAGAAGACCGACGATATGCAGCCGGATACCTCCACCGGCATCGGTGGCAAGCGCGTGGACGCCGAGAAGACGAAGTTCAGTCTCTCGGACAAGGGCGAGTGGGACGACAAATTTGCGGACCGCATGCAGAAGCCTCAGGAGGTGAATACGATCGTGGAGCGCCAGGGCAAGCCGCTGGATCCGCGGGTGGCCGCGCTGTTGCGCGACATGGATGGCACGCAAAAGCAACTGATCGAGCGCGCAAATGCTCTGCGCAAGGAACTGAAGAACCTCTATCTGCCGACCGATCATCTCGACGATTTGATTGCGCAATTGAACCAGAACCTGGAAAAGCTCCGGGAGAGTCCGAACCCGGAGGCGTTCCGGACCCACCAGGAATTGCTCGACCGCCTGCGCTCGGAAGCGCGCGTCTTCAATGGCGCGCAAACCGGTTTCCAACCCAGCCTCCCGCGCCAGCAACAAGTGCGCGGGCGAATCCTCGACGAACCGGCGAGCCCGCCTCTCCCGGGATACGAGAACGCGGTGAAGGAGTACTACCGTCGTCTCGCAGCCCCATGAGAAAAAGCGGTCTCATCACGTTTCTCTTTTTCGTCGTCTTCGCCGCGCACTCCGCGGAGATCACGATTACGCCCGAGGTCATCAAGGAAACACCCGAGTTCATGACCACGGTCGTGGCGGCGGAGGCCACGTGTGCCGCGGCGAACGAAGCTGGCACGCTGCTCGTGGTCGGCTGCCGTTCGACGGAAGGCAAACATCTCGCGGTGTTCCGCCTCGAGGAAGGCCGGCCCACGGGCGATCCGACATGGGTCGAGTTGCCCAAGCCGGAAAGCCTGGCCAAGGACGTGACCTATCCGCTTGGGCTGCTGTTTCATCCGAAGCTGCCGGTCTTCTATGTCTGGCAGGATGTCGGAGGACTGCCCGCGGGCCGTCAGGAAAAGGCGCCGGATCTGACGAAGTATGAAGAGTTCGATCACTTGCTGACGTATTCCGTGAAGGACGGGGTGCTGGAATTGGTCCAGACGGGCGCGCGCGGTCCCGGCTTCCATTGTGGGCTGATCCTGGGAACGATTGGTCTCGATTTCGAAAAGAAGAATCTGTTCGTGCCCAACGCGCAGGGTGACAGTTACGACGAGGCCGGCATCGGCTACTTCGTCCTCGATGAGGAAGGCATTCCCGGCGACGTGACCGAGACTGGCGCGGAGAAAGCGGGAAAAGCGCCCGACAACTTGACGAACGTCTCGCGCAGTCCCAACAAGAAGGCCATCCGCAAAGTGCTCCTGCCGAAAAAGCTGCGCACGAATCATTATTTCCCGAGCGGCGCGGGCTGGTTTGCCGGGAGCGAGGCGATGCTCATGGGCGGCTATTCCGGTTGCATGATGGCCGACTTCAACAACGGCGCGCTCCGCCAGACGTGGTTCGGTCTCCCCGACCGCCCGGGTCCTTGCTCGCTGGCGGGACATCCGACGCTTCCCGCGGTCTACATTTGCCTGCAGGATTTTTTCCAGATTGCTGCGGTCGCGCACGCCAACGGCTACCTGACCATGCTGCCGCAGGTCACCAACGTTCTCGGGGCGCACTTGGTGGGCCTGCCGGTGGTGATGACGAAGCAATCTCTCCTCGCGGTGGGCGATAATAAGTCGATTCACCTTCTTGGCCTGCGGGAGGATGGCAAGTTCGACCTCAAGGACCAGCACCTCAAGCTGCCGTGCGCCGTGGTCAGGGGGATCACTTACTCGGAGAAGTATGGGCGTCTTTACGTCGCCATCGACAAGGCAAACTGAAATGACACGCATGCTCCCGCGCCCGGTCATCACTTTCGCGATTCGCTGCCTGGCGTTGCTTTATCTAACGTCCTTGCCGCTCGCCGCGCGCACGATCACGCTGACGGATTCGCTCGACGGGTTTGCGGTGTTGTCGGAAGCCAATACGATCAACGGCTGGGCGGCCTACAACTACGACTACACGCGGTATACAGCCGATGCGACCGGAGGCGGCCCGGCGACGAGTTACATCCTGCGCTACTCGCTCGATCAGATTCCGAAGGGCATGCGGATCACTCATGCCGAATGGACCATTGCGCACAACGTGAGCGGCGCGAATGTCAGCGTGTGGCGTGTGCTGGCCGATTGGGGACTGGGCGCTTGTTATCAATATCGCGCGACCTATCCGAAGAAGCTCGAGTGGTCGGTGGCCGGCGCCAAGGGCAAGTCCACCGACCGGGCGACCAATCCCACGGCCAAAGGCCAGTTCGTCAACGGGCAGTTGTTGACCGTCAATGTCACGCAGGATGTCGAGATGTGGTACAATGGGGCGGCCCCCAATCGCGGCTGGCTGATTACCTTCGACAGCTTCGCTTTGTTACATTCTCCCACGCATGGCGGTCATCGCACCAAATGGACGCTCACGATCACGTATGAACCCGAGTAGACTCATCGCGGTCGGACTCCTGTTCCTCGCGGCAGTGCCGGGGTTGCAATCGGCTGCGCCCGCGACGCCCGCTCCCGCGCCCGCCGCGCCGGCGCCACCGCCGCCTCCCGCCTGGGTGGCCGGCTACCGCGTCCGTTTCCCCCTGCGCCCGTTCGGCGACATCGAAAAGCTTCCGACCGAATCGGTCGTGGCGCGCCTCCCCGCCGCCGGCTACGTGCGTCCCGACGGCTCGGACATCGTCGTGCAGGCGCAGGACGGCAAGCTCATCCCGGTCACGATCCTTTCCCACAATCCCACGGGGGATACGCTCATCCAATTCAAGCGCCAGGGGAACGACCCGATGTACTGGGCGTACGCCGGCAACCCCAAGGCGCCCGCCGCCGATGCTCCGCCGATCCAGGAAGGGCTCACGGTCGAGTTCCGCGATTGGGCCGGTGATTCGCTGGCGAGCTGGGCCGAGATCGTGGATGGACTCAAAAAGAGCACCGTCGTCACTGCCAACGCCTTCGTCGACATGGTCGCGCAGAACGTCAACGCCGGCCGGCCCGACAATCACCGCAAATTCACCGCTTCGTATCGCGGCTACCTGCGCATCGCCACCGCCGGGACCTACAAGTTTTACATCGGCGCCGAGGACTCCGCCTTCCTCTTCATCGATGGTAATCGCGTCTTCGAGCAAAAGGGCAGTCATCGCTTTTCCGTCCGCAATCCGACCGCCGATTGGATCGAATTGGAAATGACCGCCGGCGTGCATCCGTTCGAGATTCATCATGTCTGCGGCGCCGACGCGATCGTTTCCACCTGCTCATTCTACTATCGCCTCGACGGTCCGAACAAAAAGTCGCCGAACTGGGTGCCGTCGGAAATGTTCGCGCGCGCCACGCTCGCCGATGTCATGGGCATTGAAGGGCCCGATGGCGCGTCCGCGGCGACATTCACCTGGGGCGTTGACGACACCTTGAGCACCCCGGGGATCAGTTTGCACCTCGGCCGCTTCGAGGCGCAGGGGAAGGTCAAGGATCCCGCGCGCATTACCTGGGATTTCGGGGACGGGACGAAAGGCACGGGTCCGTCGCCGACGCACGTCTTCTTCAAGTCGGGCGAATACCAGGTGACGATGAACGCCGGCGCGGATGTTCCGCCGGTCACGCAGCGCGTTTACATGTGGACGGCGCCGTCGCCGACGAGCCCGTACTCGCTGGCCAGGGCGGTCGAGCTCCTGACGACCAGCGAGTGGGAAGGCTGGGATACGCAGCGCGTCAATTCGCTCTTCGATTTCCTCATCGTCTCCGAGCAGCCCAACCGCTGGCCGCTCGTGGAGAAGATCGGGCGCCATTTGCTCAAGCAGCCCGACGTCGATCTCAAGCGCCGCGTATCGCTCCAGACGACGCTCATGGAAGCGCTGGCCGAGCAGGGCAGGGGAACCGAGGCGATGCAGCTCATGCAGGAGGCGCTCACCGCGGCCGGCAAGCTTCCCTCGCTCCAGGTCACGGTGCTCCTCCAGGGGGCCGACATCCAGTGGAACTATCTCAAGGAGTTCAAGCCCGCCGCGCAGATGTACGAAAAGATCGTCACGGAGCATCGCGGGCTCGATTTTCCCGGCGTGCGCGAAGCGGCCATCCACTGGGGCGACCTTTATACCGAGGCGGGCGACATGGTGCAGGCCGAGGAGCGGTACCGGCTCGCGAAGACGCTCGGCGGCGAGCGCTTTGCGGCGACGGGGCAGACGGAAGCGATCCAGCGTGGCGCGCAATTGCGCATCGCCGAGCAGAAGCTCCGTGGCGGGGATGTGCGCGGCACGCGGCTGCTCCTGGAGAAGATGGAACTCGATTTTCCCGAGCAGAAGCTCGAGGGGATGTATCGCTTCATGAAGGCGGAGACTGATCGCTTTGCGGGCCGGTACGAGGAAGCCCGGCAGAGCTACGAGGTGCTCCTGCGCCTTCGCCAGTGGGCCGGTTTCCGCGATCGCGCGATTCACGGCATGGCCGATTGTTACTTCCGCGAGGAGCAGTTTGGCACGGCACGCGAGTGGTTCGACAAATTGCGTGAAACTTTCCCGGAGTATTTCGAGTCGCAGAAACTTGGGCCCGTGTCCGATTTGGTGAAAGCGCGCGCCGAACAGGCCGATGAGGCGAAGAAAGCCGGTGGCGCTCCCGCGGATAAGAATTCGGCTCGTTTTGTCAGCGGCTTCGAGCCAAACGACCCTCCCGGCGTGGCGGTCAAGATCGCCTTCGACCCCATGATGGGTATCGAAGGTCCGCAGGTGGGTGTCCTCAAGAACGGCAGTGCCATCACCTTCACGAGGGAGTTGAAGAATCTCCAGGGCGGCGGCAATTGCTGGGTCGAGTTTTGGTACCGCGAACAACTCCAGACCCGCGACGTGCAGGCGTGGGAGAACGTCATCGTGGCGATGTACGCCGGTCCCGACGGCCAAAGCAAGACACCCGCCGACAGTGCCACCCTGTGGTTGCAACGCACCTACGGCCGGTGGCGCAAGATGGCCACGCGCCTGAAGCTGCCCCTCGCGCAGGACGGCACGGTGAAGCTGACTTTCGTCCACCAATTTGGCTCCCTGCAGATCGACGGACTGAAGGTCCTGCCCGTGAGTGATCGCCAGTTGGACTCTCTGCGTAGCTTTATCGAAGCCCCCGAGGTTGAATGAAGACAGTAATCAGTCATCAGTTGTCAGTAATCAGTGGCCGCCTTGCAGAAGCGGGCGTGTCACACGGAATATTTTCCATCTTCCATTTTCCATTTTCCATTGGCGCCGCCGCCATCGTTTTGCTCTTCACGTTGACTGCCGCCGGCGGCGCCAAGGAAGTCACCTCCAACGGCCTCGGCGGCGGGCGCTGGAGCGACACCGCCACCTGGCGCGGGGGCGTCGTTCCGACCGCCGAAGACGATGCCGTCATTGGGGCGCGCGACACTGTCCTCTTCGATCGCGACGACTCCGAGACGCCGAGCTGCAGGCAGCTCATCCTCGACCCAAACTCGAACCTGGCCTTCCAAAGCGGCCTCGGCAAACGCATCCTCACCGTTAACGGACCGATCGAAGCCTACGGCAGTCTCAAGATGCACGCGGCGGCGGCCTCGGATCAGATGGAGATTCGTCTCGCGTCCACCGTTCCCGCCGAACGCGCCATCAAGCTGGGTAAGGGCGCCTCGCTCCTCGTCCTCGGCCGCTCCGATCTGCCGAAAGGCCAGTACAACGCCGCGATCGTCGTTTCCGCTCCTCCGGTGGCCAAGCTCCCCGCCACGGGCACGCTGACCGCGGCGACGCGCACGGTCATCGACCTGCAAAACGCCCGGATCGAGAACCTCGCGATCAGTGCGACGATGATTGACAACACCGGCGCGAAACCGAACGAACGCTGCAATTTCGCCGGCAACCTTTTCGCCGGCCAAACCACCCTCTCGATTTCGTCATGCGACACGCCGGTCGTCGTCAAAAACACGTTTGAGGCGCAGAAGAATACCATGGTGCGTCCCGCGGCCCTGGCACTCGGCTCTTGTCCGTTGGCCGAAATCCGCGGGAACCGGATCACCGGGAGCTACGCGATCGGCATTTCCATTTCGTCGTGCGAGTGCAGCGCCATCGATAACTTCGTCGAGGACTGCGCCCAAGGCATCGTGTGGCACACCGGACGCGCGATGCTGAAGAACAATACGCTGCGCAACTGCAAAACCGGCATGGCTCTCCGCACGGTGACCGGCAGTGCCGAGGATACCTTCGTCGAGGGTTGCGACCTGCCCGTTTCCACCGCCAGCGCCAAGGTTCAGCTCACCAGCGTCATCATCACCAATCCACCGCAAGGGCCGCTCATGGAAATGACGCGCAGTTCCGTCGGGTTGCTCAACTGCAACATTCTTCCCAATCAGATCAAGTCTGTGCGCGACGCCACGCTGCCGCGAATCGTCGACGACTCTGATCCCGCTGTCGAGACGCTCGAGTTCCTCGTCGTGAGCCTGAAGGGAACGGTGCCTCCACGCGCCCAGGTCGAAGTTGTGACCAGCAATCCCGCCGCTCCTCGTGCCGCGGGCGCCGCCGACTTGAACATCCGCAACTCTCCCGCCCAGGTCCGGAACAATGGCCTCACGGCGCTGCCGCAATCTCTGACACCTCTCATCGTCAAGTCGTGGCAAATGGACGAAGAAAGCAAAGTCGTCCCCGCCCCGGAGTACACCCTCAACGTCCTGGAACCGCCCGCCGAGGCCGGCGCCAAGCCCCGCATCCTCAAGTCCGTCAAAATCAAGCCCGACGAATCCTGGTTCCGCGCCAAACCGAACGATCCCAAACCCACCCTGGAGGTGCAATTGCCATGATTGATAGATTCTCCCGCCCCTCCGGGGCGAATCGCGTTTTGTTGATATTCCGGTGGTTTCGCTCGTTCCTCGCTTCACCACCGGCTAATTTCCTTGCAGCCCTCCGGGCTGGGACTGAGCGATGTGTCACCCGTGGCGTCGGATTGATATTCGTCACCGCTTTCCTCTCGAGCGCCCACGCCCAACGCGAAGTCCAATTTCCTCCGGCAGAAGGCAAGCCGCCACCGCCCGCCAAAGCCCCGCCGAAAACCCAGACGGGCGGCGAAGAGACCGATGTCATTCCCGATCCCGGCCCGACGATGCGCAAGACCCAGGAGCGCACGCCCCCGCCCCCCACGACGCTCACCGTCATGTACAAAGTCGAGTACGGTGAGAAGCTCAAGTATACCCACCCCGACGGGACGGTGCAGGTCTTCGACCAGTGGCAAAGCTTCCCGAGCGACGCGCAAAAACTGATCACGGCCTCGAACGAACGCCTCGCCGACGGCAATAACTACCAGTACGCCACCAAGCCGCTCTCCAGCCCCGGCTTCGACCCCGTCGACATCCCGATCCTCTACATGACGGGCGACTATGACTTTGTCCTCACCCCGGCCGAAGTCGACAACCTCCGCAAATACCTCAACGGCGGAGGCACGATCATCTTTAATGCGGCGCGTGGCCTCGATGAATTCTCCCTCGCCGTCGTGCGCGAGATGCGCAAGGTCTACCCGCAAAAGCAATTCATGCGGCTGCCGCTCGATCATCCGGTCTTCAATGCGCGCTACCGCATCGCGCAGGTCATGACGCTCGTCAACGGCGTCCAGTTCCAGCAACCGCCGGAGATCTTCTCCATGGATGTCGGCACGCGCGCCGCGGCGATCCTCGTCCCGAGCGGACTGGGCACGGCCTGGAGTGGTGAAAAATATCATCCGGCGGGCCGCCACATCGTGGGCGAAACGGCCTGGCGTCTCGGCGTCAATCTCGTCGCCTACGTGCTGGGCAGCACCGAGTACGGCCGTTTCCTTGCGCAACAGTTCCCGCAGTACGACGGCCAGTCTCGACCCGGCGACGTCTTCCGCTATGCCACGGTTGTGTATCGCGGGAGCTGGGATCTGCACCCCGGCCTCCACAACAGCGTTGCCCTCGGCCTCAACGACAACACCAAGATCGACGTCGATTATACGCCGCATCGCGTCACGCTCGACGATCCGCAGATCGGCAATTACCCGCTCATCTTCATGACCGGGCATTACGACTTCGAATTGTCGCCCAAGGAAATTGAAGGCTTGAGGCGCTATCTCGAGCACGGCGGCATGCTCGTGGCCAGCGCCGGCGCCGGGCTGAAGGCCTTCGACGCCGCCTTCCGCCGCGAAATCAAGAAGGCGTTCGGCAACAATGAGATGATCAAGCTTCCGCCGACGCATCCGCTCTTCTCCGCGGGCTGGAATCCTGTCGACAAGGTCACCTACACCTCGACCGCGCTCCGTGACGATCCGGCGCTCGAGTACCCGGAGTTTCACTGCCTCTTTATCGATCAACGGCCCGCCATCCTCTACACGCCGTTCGATTTCCAAAGTGCGCTCAACCGCGAATCCAACGCCTATGCGAAGGGACTCGAATCTCCCGACGCCCTCCGCGTCGCGCTCAACGTCATCACCTACGCCCTCAGCCACTGATGACAACGTCTCGCAAATCCAAACCCAAAGTTGAACCCCCAACAATTTCCCAACCCATGAGTGAATCCATCCCCCAGAAAATCCAGGCCCTCCACCGCTGCCACGAAGAAATGCTCGCCGAACTCGGCAAGGTGGTCGTCGGCCAGCGCGAGGTGCTCGAACAACTTCTCGTCACCATCTTCGCCGGCGGACACAACCTGCTCGAAGGGGTCCCCGGCCTGGCGAAAACGCTGATGATCAGCTCGCTCTCGCGCGTCCTTGCCTTGCAGTTCAAGCGCATCCAGTTCACGCCCGACCTCATGCCGTCGGACATCGTCGGCACGAATATCATCGAGGAGAATCACGATACCGGGAAGCGCGTCACGGTTTTCGTTTCGGGCCCGATCTTCAGCAACATCGTCCTCGCCGACGAAATCAACCGCACGCCGCCGAAGACCCAGGCGGCGCTGTTGCAGGCCATGCAGGAGCGGGAAGTGACCGCGGGTGGGCAGACCTACAAGCTCGCCCAGCCCTTCTTCGTCCTCGCCACGCAGAACCCGATCGACCAGGAAGGCACCTATCCGCTGCCCGAGGCGCAGAAGGACCGCTTCCTCATGAACACCTTCGTGAAGTATCCCAAGCTCGAGGAAGAGGAAAACATCGTGGCCCAGACCACGATGAACACCGAGGCGGATGTGAAGAAGGTACTCGACGGTCCCACGCTCATGGCCCACCAGCAGCTCATCCGGAGCATCCCGGTTTCGAAGCACGTCACGGGCTACGCCGTCGATCTGGCGCGCGCCACGCGCCCGCACGAGCCGGGCGTGCCGGAGTTCATCAAGGAGCAGGTGGGTTGGGGGGCCGGGCCGCGCGCCAGCCAGGCGCTCATCCTTGCCGCAAAATGCCATGCCGCGCTCTCCGGCCGTGTCAACGTTTCCTGCGACGACGTGCGCCACGTCGCGCTGCCGGTGTTGCGCCATCGTCTCCTCGCCAGCTTCACCGCCGAGGCCGAAGGCATCACCACCGATAGCATCGTCCAGCGCCTCTTGCAGGAAGTGCGCGAGCGCGCCACCTCCTGACCCCCGCCGCCCCCGAACCCGCCCCAACATGGCGAACGCCAACGGCAACTCTTCCTCGTGGTTCGATTCCATCCGCGCCGGCGCGCAGCACCTGGCGCGGCGGTTCCAGCGCGATGTCGTCGAGCGCGGCAACCCGCGCATCATCACCGAGGTCAATCGCGATCCTCGCCGCTATCTCGATCCCGCGGTGCTCGACCGGTTTACCCTCTCGCCTCTTATCGCCCGGCTCGTCGTCGAGGGGTTCATCAACGGACTGCACAAGAGCCCGTTTCACGGCTTCTCCGTCGAGTTCGCCGATCATCGTGAGTACGTCGCCGGCGACGACTTGAAGTATCTCGACTGGCAGGTCTTCGCCCGCACCGACCGTTATTACATCAAGCGCTACGAGGAAGAGACCAACCTGCGCTGTTACATTCTCCTCGATCGCTCCGCGTCCATGGCCTTCGGCACGGGCACGGTGACGAAGTGGGATTACGGCTGCTTCCTCGCGACCTGTCTGGCCTATCTCATGATGAAGCAGCAGGACGCGGCCGGCCTGTCCCTCTTCGGCGCGAAGCCTGGCCTGGTCCTGCCGCCGCGCACCCGCATCTCGCACCTGCGGCAGATGATCCAGGTGATGACCATGAACCCGCCCACCGGGGAGACCAACGTCGCCGTCAGTCTGCGCGCGATGGTGCGCAATCTCAAGCGGCGCGGCCTGGTCGTCCTCATCAGCGACCTCATCGATGACCCGGTCGAAACGCTCAAGGCGATCCGGCTGCTCGGCAGCCACGGCCACGACGTGATCGTTTTTCAAATTCGCGACGCCAGCGAAGTCGAGTTCCCCTTCGACGGCGCGACTGTCTTCCGCGACCTCGAGACGGGCGAAGAACTCGAAGTGGACCCTGCTTCGGTGCGCGAGAGCTACATGCAGAACCTCGCCGAGGAATCGGAACGCTTCCGCCGGGGCCTGCTCGAAGTGGGCATCGACTACGTCCCGCTGAACACTCGCCAGCCGTACGATGAGGCTTTCTCCGCCTATCTCCACCGGCGTTCGAAAATTCGCGGCTGACCATGTTCACCCTGCTCGCCCCCATCGCCCTCGCGGCTTTCGGACTCCTCGCGATTCCGATCATCATTCACCTGCTCAAGCCGAAACGGGTCCGCACCATGCCCTTCAGCAGCCTGCGCTGGCTGCGCTCCTCGCAGCACAAGCTGTCGCGCCGCATTCAATGGCACCAGGTTCTGCTCTTTCTCTTGCGCGCGGCGTTTCTCTCCGCGCTCGTCCTCGCGCTGGCCAAGCCGATCCTTTCCCGGGGCGGCGGCCGCCGGCTCACCGAGCGCTTCGTGATCGTCGATGTGAGCCGCAGCATGCGCTACGAGCAACCGGGCGGGGACACGCCCATCGTCCGCGCCAAGAAGCTTGCCCGCGCCTTGCTCGACCAGGGTTTGCCCGGGGATCGTGCCACCGTCGTGCTGGCGGGCGGGAGCAGCGTCGCGCTCGGTCCGCTCGTTGAAGACCCGACCCGCTACGTAGCGCGGCTCGAGGCGGCCGAGGCGGGCCTGTCGGATACCGACCTGTCCTCCGCATTGGCCGTGATTCATCCCATGCTCGAGTCGCCCCGGGCGAACGCGAAAGCCGAGTTGCATTTTATCACGGACAATCACCAGGGAGCGTGGGCGCAGGGTGCGGTCGCCGCCTTCCAGGAGGGCCTGAAGATGCCCGTGTCCGTCCGGGTGATCGACGTCGGCCCCTCGGCGCCGCGCAACGCGTGGATCGCGGACGCGCGCCCGGTTGAGTCCGGCGGCAAGCATTTCCTGCACGCGCGTCTCGGGGCCTCGGGCAATGAGCCCATGGAGCGCACGCTGCGGGTCAAGCGTTTGCCCGGCCTGGATGAGCTCTCGCAGAAGGTGACGATCAATCCCGGCACGTTTGCCGTGGTGAATCTGCCGCTCCCCGACGACTACGACATCGAGGACAAGATCGCCGAACTCGTCGTGGAACCGCGTGACGCCCTGCCCGACGACGACCAATTCTGGCTCAACCTCGATACACGTGGCGGTGTGCACGTCCTGCTGCTCGAACCGGAAACCACGCAGATCGCCTCGTTGCAGCCCGGCTTCCACCTGCGGATGGCGCTCGAGGCGCTCGGGCGCGGCGACGCCGGGGCGGTGCAGGTGACGCGCCGCACTCCGGAGGCGCTGGTCGCTTCCGATTTTGCAAAGGCCGATGTGGTCGTCATGGCCAACGTCGCGCAGTTGACGGACGACCGCTTGCTCGCGCTGGAGAACCGCGTGCGGGCGGGCACGGGTTTGCTCGTCTTCCTCGGGCCCGCGGTGCAGCCGCCCTTCTACAACTCCAAATTGTACAATCCGCAACGGCCCACCGAGTGCCTGCTGCCCCGTCCCTTGCAGCAGGTCGTCCGGGGCGAACTGGCGAGCGCCACGCGCGTCGCCTGGACGCATCCGCTGCTGGCGCCCCTTTTCGATCCGGCACTCGGTGATTTCGCGCGGGTGAAGGCCCGCGCCTGGTTTACCTTTGGCGATGCTCCGCCGGGCGACCAGAGCCAGGTCCTCGCGTGGCTTGGCGATTCGGCCCCGGCGATTATCGAGCACAGCTTTGGCGCGGGGCGCGTGATTACCCTCAACACCACAGCCAACGACGAGTGGAGCGACCTGCCGCGGCGCAACAGCTTCGTCCCGTTCCTTGACCACGCGCTTCGCCGCCTCACCCCGGCGCGCATGAATCGCAGCTTTCCTCCCGGCGAAGTCGTCGCGCTCGCCTTGCCTGGCCTGGGAGCGAATCCGACGGCGGCCATCACGACCCCGGGCGGCCGCGAGTTCACCCCGGTCCTCCAGCAACTCGGCGGGCAGGTCATCGCCCGGCTCGACGCGGCGAACGAAGCGGGCGTGTACCGCCTCCGGGCGCACGGGGATGCCGGGAATGCGGAAATCGGTTTCGTGGTGCAGGCCGGCCGTGGCGATAGCATCGTGGCGAAGGCGGACGGGGAAATCCTGCGCGCCTGGTGGGGCCAGGTTCCGTTCGAGGTCATTCATCCCGATCCTTCGGCGCGTCCGGAGCAGGCCATTGGGGCGGGCCGCGTCCTGCTCTGGCCATGGCTCTTCGTCATCGGTGGGCTCCTGCTGCTCGCGGAAATGTATTTCGTCCATCGCCTCTGCCCGGTCATGAATCCGGCCGTGGCGCACTCGACGGTCGCCCGCCACGGGATTCTCGCGCCGACTTCCAAGCCCATTTCCGCGGAGGAGGTAACGGTATGACGATCCATTGGATGCCGGTGCTGCCGCTGTGGGTCATCGGGTTGATGACCTTCGGCCTTCTCGCCTTGCTCGCCCACGGCTCGTTCGTGCTTGCCCGCAAGCGCCTGCCGAGCCGCTGGATCACGATCCTCGGCATCCTGCGCGTGGCCATCATCGTTGTCTTTGTCGTCTGCCTGCTCCAGCCCGTTGTCTCGCGCCAGCGCACGGTGCAGGAAGGTCCGCCCATGTTCGTCATGGTCGATGCATCCAGGAGCATGGGTGTGAAGGATGGTGGCGGCGCGACGAGCCGCCTCGACGACGTCCGGCAATGGCTCGACTCCAGCGGCCTGCGGAGTTCCCTTGCGAGCCGTGCCAATGTGTATTGGTTCGCCTTCGACGGACACGCCCGCACCGTTGCGCCGAGCGAGGTCGCCTCGCTGGAGCCGAACGGTTCGACCACTCGCTACGCCGAGAGCCTGAACGACGCCTGGGAGCAGTACCGGCAGCAGCGTTCCGAGGAATCGCCCGCGGTTCCCGGGGGACGCGTGCTCCTCGTGAGCGACGGCAACGATTCCGATGCGCGCGATGCCGCCGAGGTCGCCCGGCAGCTCGGCCTCGCCGTGGACACGCTCGCGCCGGCCGCCGCAGCGGCAGGGGCGTCGCAGGGCCGCGTGAGCGTCGCCCAGGTGCAGGCGCCGCGCCGCGTTCTGCTCGGTGCGGAATCCCGGTTTTCGGTGAGCCTCCGCCAGCAGGGCCTCGCGCAGAAACCCCTCCAGCTTCAGCTCAAGGAAGGGGAGAAGCTCGTCGCCACGCAGCCGTTCAACTTCGCGGCCAACCAGGAGGAGAAGCTGGTCACCGTCGCGTTTCGCCCCGAGGAAACGGGGCTGAAAGAGTACACAATCGCCATCGATGGCGCTCCCGTCGCCGGGGAGAAGGGGACCGACGCTTCCCATTTCAGCGTGCAGGTTGTCGGCCCGCGCAACGAAGTTCTCTTCCTCGAGGATAGCTGGCGCTGGGAGTTCAAGTTCCTGCGCCGTGTCTTCGAAGACGATCCGAGCTTTGCCCTCACTGCCTTCCTCTCGCGCGGAGAAACCGCGTTCGTGCAATTGGCCGAACCCGACCGGCGCACGCAGGTCAATGGATTTCCCCAGTCGCGCAGCGAGCTCGCGGGCTTCGACACGCTGGTGCTCGGCAGCGCCGAGCCGCGCCGCTGGCCGCGGGGCTTTGTCCCCGCGCTGCGGCAGCTCGTGGAGGAGGACGGCAAATCGCTCATCGTCATCGCCGGCCCGAGCCTGCGCCAGATGATCGACCAGCCCGAGCTCCTGGAGTTGCTGCCGGTGGAGTTGTCGCGGGAATCGGCCAGCCCCACCGCCGGGCCCGTGCAGGTGCGTGTCACCAACGAGGGCCTGGCCTCGCAAGTCTTCGCCGCGCCCGGCAGCGCTCCCGCGGCGTTCTGGTCGTCGCTCCCGCCCGTCGATCAAATCTATCCGGTCCTGCGCAAGAAGCCCGCCGCGACCGCGCTCGCCGAAGCCACGCAGGTCGCCAATCCGTACGGCAACCTCATCCTCGTCGCCGAGCACACCGTTGGCCGCGGTCGCGTCCTCTTCGTCGCCACGGATACGCTCTGGAAATGGCAGATGCTCGCGAGCACCACCGAGGGGCCCACCCAGTACCAGGTCTTCTGGCAACAGGCCCTGCGCACACTCGCGCCGATCCGCCAAAGCACCGGCAACGTCAACCTCAACGTCCAGCCCGATCGAACCCGCTACGAGCTGGGCCAGACCGTGGGCCTGCGGGCCGAAGTCTCCGCCGGGCGCGCGCTCCCCAAGGCGCGCGTCCAGGCGCAGGTCACCCTGCCCGATGGCAAACAGCTCCCGCTCGACTTCGCCCCGAGCGCCACCGAGCCCGGCATCTACACCGCGAAGTTCGACGCCGCCCTCTCCGGCCAGCACAAAGTCGCGGCGACCGTCGTTGCCGAAGACAAACCCGCCGCCGACGTGCTGGTGGCCTTCGACGTCATCGAACCCGCGGGCGAAATGGCCGGCGAACGAATCAACGAAGCCAACCTCGCGCGCATCGCCCGCGACACCGGCGGCCACCATATCGACCGCGCCGATCCCGCCACGTGGAAGGCCCTGGAATCCCTCCAGAAAGTGCCCGTCACCCGCCTCCAGACCACCGACCTCTGGAACGACTACGCGCTCCTCATCCTGCTCAGCGCCCTCCTCGGCGCCGACTGGCTCCTCCGCCTCCTCCGCGGCTTCGCGTGAGCCGGGGAGTCTCCGTCTCCCTTTCTCATTGTCTCCCCCTCGTCCCCTCTTCCTCCCATGAAAGTCCTGACCGTCGCCGCAGTCACGTTGCTGGCATGCAACACCCTCCACGCCGCCCCTCCCTCCTTCCGCGCCACCTCCGTTCCCGAAGGTTGGACCGTCGTCAAAGGCGAAATCGACCCCGGCTCCGTCCGCAACGCCAAGCCCACCACTCCGCTCGAGCTCAAAACCCTCGCTTCCGTCCCGATCCCCGCGGAAGCCACCATCCGTTTCCGCGCGGCGCAAGGCGACGCCATCACCCTCCAACTCCTCGAGGAAGCGAAGGACGCGAAGCCGCTGCTTTTCTTCACCTTCCGTCCCAACGCGCCCACGCAAGCCGTCATCACCGCCCAAGCCTCGGGCGAACCGATGGCCACCACGGTCGCCTCTTCACGCTCGTACAACGCGCAACGCAAGAACACCGGCGCGCTCTCCTACCAGTGGCGCTTTCCGAAGGTGAAAAACCTCTGGGATGAAATCGATCGCAAGGAAATCGGCGCCGCCTACGCGAAGCTCGTTCCCTTCGAGGAGAAGACATTTGTCCTGCGTTTTACGGTCACCGCGGCCACCCGCCAGGTCTGGCTCGACGATCGCCTCGTCGCCGAAACCCGCACGACCAGCCCGAAGGAAGCGTATCTGTCGATGATCCTCACCAAGTCGGCGCAGGTCCTGTCCGCCGATTTCTCGAAGCCGGTCGACGAAGCCGGCTTCGTTCCCGTGCCCCTCGCGCACTACAGCCACGCGAAGCAGGCGCAGGCCATCGAGTCCGACGCCGCGTTGACCCCTTTCAAGAACGTCCCGATCCTCGTTCCCAAGACCGCCACCTCGACGGTCAATCTCAGCGACTCGCTCTATCGCTACCGCCAGACCAACGGCAGCGGCCCTAACGCGAACTACGTCAACGCCCAGCATTCCTGGCCGGGCGCGTTCGAGGTCGACCCCGCTTCGCTCACCTTCCGTGTCCCGTATCGCAACTACCAAAACGCGTGGCTGCTGGCGTGGGTGGACGAGACCCCCAATTCCGTGCCCAAGGGGGCGTTTCGTTTTTACCGTCCTGACGCGGGCTATCCGGCGGCGACCGATTTCGAGATCACGGAGGACGCCATCGCCAAAGGCCTCGTCACGCGACTCTCGCAGAAGACCGCCGATGGGAAGCAGCTCTACCTCGTGCGCGTGCCGGTGAATACGGAGGATCTGTACGGCTTTCGCGATCTCGCCGATCAGTTCCTCGAGTTTGAGCTGACCAAGCCGCTCGTCCTCGGCCGCAGTTATCCCGACCCGATCTACTACGGCTATCATCCGGCCGGACTGCCGAGTTCCATTCACGTCGTCGGCATGACGCTGGAGACCGGAACCTTCGATTACGAGGTGAAGCCGAAGCAGACCGGATTTGTCTTCGAGCAGCCGGAGAAACCCGGCTACGCCATCGCGGTGAAGAACACGAGCACCCAGCCGCTGGCCGCGAAGGTCACGCTGCAATCCCGCAGCTATGACGGCGACGAGGAAAAGACCGTGAGTGGCGAGGTGCGTGTGGGGCCGGGGGAATCGAAAGATGCCGAGTTGCAATTCGACCTGCGGAAGCTCGGGTGGCACGAGTTGAAGGTGAAGGTCGAGGCGGGCGGACGGACGCGCAGCAACACCCTCAGCATGGTGCTCCTGCCGCCCAACACCCGCACTTACGGCGATGCCGTCAATGAAACGCGCTTCGGCACGTGGAACCTCCTCGGCCACTACACGCCCCTGGCCGCGAAAGATCCGGAGAACGAAAAAATCCTCGCCATGTTCCGCAAGCTCGGCCTGCGCCGGATCGCGTACCACGATGCCTTCATCACGCCCGAGATGGCGAAGAAGCACGACTTTCTGCCCAACGGTCCCCACACCGTGATCAATGTCGTTTACCGCTGGAAGAAGGACGACCTGGAAGGCCAGAAAAAGATGATCGAAACCGAGGTCGACGTCGCGGCGAAGCTTTCACAGCAAGCTCCGAGGCCGTTGTACTTCTACGGCGGCGAATGGCACATCGGGCGCATGGCTCAATATGCGCCCTGGCCGTTCTACACGGGCGACGGCGACCGCGGTTTGAGCGACGAAGAGCGGCAAAACGCCGAACATCAGATTCCCATCTTCACCTCGATCGGCAAGGCGATCCATGCGAAGTATCCGCAAGTGCGCCGCCTGCTCCAATGGGGTGCGCCCATCGGCACGCTCGCCTATATGCGCGCGGGCTTGAGCAAGGAGGTGGTCGACGGCTACGGCATGGATGCGCCGATGTTCGAGCTGCTTCCCGAGGCTTCCTGCGCCACCGGTTCGATCAACAATCTGTGGATGCTGCGCCGGGAGGCCCAGCGCCTCGGCTGGCCGCAGCTTCCCATCCATTGGTGCGAAGGCCCGTTTTTCCCGACCAATCCCGGCGCGCTGACCGGATCCGCTCAGCTCAATTACCAGGTCCGCTACCTTCTGCTCGGGCTTTCCTACGGCATTGAGACTTTCGAGTCGGGGGTGGTGCCGTACGACGCCGGTAATTACTACGGCGCCGAGCACTACGGCGCGGGCGTGTTCAACCGCTGCCCGCTGGAAAATCCGAAGCCCGCTGTCGCCGCCATCGCCACCATGACCTCGATGCTCTGCGGTGCAGAGCCGGTCGGCCCGGTCGACACCGGCAATCTCACCACCTATTGCATGGGCTTCCGCCGCGCGAAAGACAACACGAGGATCTTCGCGTTGTGGCGCGTGGCCGGCAGCTCAGTGGCCCAGGTCAAGGTGAAGGGCGCGGAAGCGACGCTCACGAACGCCATGGGCAACTCCACGAAAGTGGCTGTCGAGAACGGAACGGTGGCCGTGCCGTTGAGCCCCACTCCGATCTGGCTCACCGGCATCGAGTCCATCGAGGGCTTCACTCTCGGGGCACCGGCTTACGATAACGCGCCCGCGAAAATCACGCGCCCGCTCGCTGACATGACTGCCGCGCTCTGGGCGCAGGACAACACCGAGGAGAAGCCCTACGCCGAGAATCACTTCTCCGTCCGCCGCATTCCGGATGAAAAGCTCGTCGTCGAGTTTGCGCAAGGGGAGGATGCCCATCCCGATGCGCTCGCCGTCACGCTCCCGGTGGAACCGGGGGACCGCCCGCTCGCCATCCGCTACAGCGCGATGAAACCGAAGAAACCGGTGACCATCCCCGGGAAGGCGTCCGCGCTGGGGATGTACGTGAAGGGCAACTCTTCGTGGGGCCGCGTCATCTATCAATTGCGCGATGCCAAGGGCGAGATCTGGACGTCCACCGGCACCAAGGACGACTGGAACTGCGACGACACCCACGGTTTGTCATTCGTCAATTTCGAAGGCTGGCGGTATGTGCGCTTCCCGCTGCCCGGCACCCATCCCTACGACACGGCGCGCGAGCTCGAAACCACGTGGTGGGGCTCGCGGGGCGGCGACGGGGTCGTCGATCTCCCGCTCACCATCGAGAAAATCATCGTTGAGGCACGCAACGAAGTGCCGGTCCTCGGTGAAATGAAACTCGTCCCCGATCGCAGCTACAAACTCTCGCGACTTGTCGCCGAGTATGACTCCGAGGAAAGCACCGCCCCGGCGATGCTGGCGAAGAACAAACTCCGCATGCCCGTCCCGGTTTGGGCCGGCCCCGTGGAAAACCTGCTCTCGAAGCTCACCGGCGAAGGCGCCGCGGCTGTTCCCGAGATCAAGGAGTTCAGCGAACCCACCCATTTCAACGACGGCCGCCGCATGGTCATCCGCTTCGACGAAGCCGAAGGCCTCAAGTACAACGTCTACCTCTCCATTTACCCCGACGGCCGCGGCGCCGACCTGCTTAAGACCGGCGTCAAAAACGGGGACGTCGTCGCCGGCTTCCGCCCCGAAATCCCGGTGTACCTCTTCCTCTCCAGCCTCACCGCCGACAAAAAAGAATCCAAACCCTCCAAGCCCTACAAACTAATCACCCACGACCACTTCGCCGAAAAGTAGCCTTTGATTCACGGGCGACGATGCGCGTGATCGCAGAATGCGCGTCGGCCTGAGCGCCAGCGCCGTCCCACATCCTGTCATCCTGAGCGGAGCAGGGCGACATGGGCGGAGTCGAAGGACCTCTCACTTCCGCGGGTTCTCGCGCGGAGCCAAGCCCCATGAACACGATTGCTCTCCTCCCACGGCTAATCCTCGCGGTGTTAGCCGCCTTCCTGCTCACCCCACTCGCCCTCGCTGAGGACGCCCGCCTCGAAACCACCGTCAGCGGCCACATCCACCCCGCCCTCTGCATCAGCAAAAAGGGCACGCTCGTCGCCGTCTTTTGCAAGAAAGAGTACAAGCCGTATCTCATCACCCGTTCCACCGACGCCGGCAAAACCTGGTCCACCCCAACGCCCTTCCCTCATACCGTCTCCACCGACGTCTACCCCGGTTCGCTTACCACGCTGTCCGATGGCCGCCTCCTCCACGCCTGGAATGTCTGGTTCGCCGTGGCTGAAGGCGTCAAATCCCGCTTCGTCGCCTTTTCGTTGAGCAACGACGACGGCCTGACCTGGAGCGAACCCAAGGCGCTCGCCAAGAATACCGACCCGAAGGTCCACAGCGTCATCCGGCACCCCATCCTCGAACTCTCGCCGAAAGCCTGGCTCTTCCCGCTGGCCGACCGCACCATCGTTTACAACCCCGACACCGGCGAAGAAACGCCTTTCGAAGACGGCTCGAACCACGGCCTCGTCCCCTTTGTCCGCACCACGGCCGGCACCCTCGTGAGCGGGAAGGGGAAGCGTTCCACCGACGGCGGCAAGACCTGGCAGGACATCAAGCCGTTTCCCGACGTCTTCACGCAAGGCTGGCGCCATCAGATGATCGCGCTGAAGAACGGCTGGCTCATGGCGTCGCAAGTGGTCGGTCCCGGCGTGGGCGGCGATGTCTTCAACTACATCGTCTCCCGTGATGACGGTCAAACGTGGGACCTCGAGCACCCCGTCGAATTCTACAACCCCGGCCGTCCCATTGGCGGACGCGCCTGTCCGCGCAGCGTCGAGATCGACGCCCAAACCCTCGGCACCATCTTTTACGATATCGAAGAGAAGCAACCCGGCGGCAGCGGCGTCTTCTTCCGCACGATGCCCCTGGCGATGCTCGCGCCTGGCGCAAGCGCGGCGGCCGCCAATCCGCAATCCGCAATCCGCAATCCGCAATCAGTCGCTCTTCCTCCGATCCAATCCGCCGCCAGCGACGAGCGGGGCCGGATCGTCGTCAATGGCAAGCCCTTCTTCCCCATCCTCATCTACGACGCGCCCGCGGACCCGGACTCGCTGAAGAAATTTCGCGACCACGGTTTCAACATGATCACCGTCACGAAGACCGAAGACGCCGATGCCGCGCGCCAGGCCGGCCTCTACGCCGCCAGCCACAGCAAAAAGATGACGAGCCTCGACAGCGTCCTCCTCGGCATCGGCATGGACAGCCCGGTCATCAATCTCAAACCGCCGCTTCTCGAAAACCTGAAAGCCGACCTCGAAAAAACCCGTGTCGCTACGCCGAACCGCCCGATCATGCACGCCATCGGTTACTGGCTTGACGAGCCCAAGGGCGTCATCGCCAACACGCTGCCGCCGCCCGAGAAGTACGAGTCCGTCGTCCAGGCCATCGACGTTTCCGCTCCGTACCTCTACCCGGTGCCGTATCAACCGATTCGCACCGTCGGCGAAGCGATGGCCCGCGCCTCGGCCGCTTCCGGTGGAAAGAAGCCGCTTCTCCCCGTGCTGCAGATCTTCGCGTGGACGGCCACGGACCGCTACCCCACCGCCGCCGAGTTGAAGTGCATGGTCTATCTCTCCCTCATCCACGGCGCCCGCGGCATCGGCTACTACTCCTACAACCACGTTACCGGGAAGAAAGGCGTCACCTTCGCGCAGGAGCAACCCGAAGTCTGGAACTCCCTCAAGTCCGTGAATGCCGAACTCCAGCAAATCGGCCCATTCCTCCTCGACGCCACCCCCGATCAATCCGTCACGCTGAAAGAGCAGGGGACCGGCGTGGAATTCCGCGCTTTCTCCAGTGGCAACAATCACGTGATCCTCGCCGCCAACCCCAGTGAAACGCCACGCGAGATCACACTCGCTTTCACTTCCGCGCCGGACAAAGCCCTCCAGCCCATCGGGTCAGGCGCGGGAGTCGCGCCACAAAACGGCACCGCGCGGGTGAAGATCGAAGCGAATGGAACGCTGGCTCTCCAGTATTGAACAATGGTTATGAAGCCATATCTCCCCTGCCTTCTCGTTCTCGTGCTGTGCGGCGCCGCCATCGGCGCTCCACCGGCCGTTCCCGGCGCCACCACGAAGGTCCTCTTCGTCGGCAACAGCCAGATGTTCTATTACGATCTGCCCAACATGATCGCGCTCATGGCGGAGTCTGCTCCCGCCGGCGCGCCTCGCATCGAAGTGGGCAAAGCGCTGGTGGGAGGCGCCACGCTCAAGAAACATTGGGACATGGCCATGGCCAAGGGCTCGGCCCGGACCTTGCTGGCCGCGCAGCGCTGGGATTATGTGGTTCTCCAGGAACATTTCGCCGGCAAGGACCCGGAGTTCACCGAGTACGCCACGCTCTTTGATGAAGAAATCAAGAAGGCCGGCGCGAAGACCATCCTCTTCGCCACCGCCAGCGTCACCGAGTCTTATTCGTCGGGATACAAATACCCGGAGTCATTCCGCACGCTCAACGACATGCAGATCGCCCTTGGCAAAAAGCGCGGCATTCTCGTCGCCTCCGCGGGGTATGCGTGGATGAAGTATCTCGGCGACAATCCGACGGAGGCGCAAAGACTCGACCTCTATCACGCCGACAAGGGTCACCCGGGCGGCAAAGGATCGTACCTCTACGCCTGCCTCCTCTATTCCGTGATCACGGGCAGAAATCCCGAGGACTTGCTGAGCGAGTTCCCCAAGGCCCGTGACGGCGTGGCGATCCCAAAGGAAGAAGCCGTCAAAATGCAAAAGGCCGCCTGGGAGCAGTACCAGGAAAGCCTAAGAAATTAGTATTGGCTGCAGCCAATGTGCTGTTCGCGTACGCTCGATAGTCTTGCAGATGAGGAGGCGGCTGATAGGATCTTTGATCGTGACAGTCCGATGTCCATTTTCCGGGGATCACGTCGAGATTGAATGCTCGCCTGCCGACGATATCGGTGACGCGTGGACTTGCCCGGATTGCGAGGGTGACATCACGCTGGAAAGTGGCATGCGATTCAAACACGCTGCAGGGGAATGGATCACATGCCCTGTTAGTTCGGAGGATGTATTCGTTTGGACTGAGGAAGACGAAGACTACCAATGCGACGAGTGTCCGATGACCATCGAAGTGCGTGGGGGAGTAGTGGAGCATGAACCTGTCGAACTTGTCGAATGTCCCGCATTTGAGGGTGAGACATCGCTCGTGCCGCTGGCACAGGATGAGGACTACGAGTGCGACCACTGTAGTGCTACGATCAACGTGTCGGACGGAGAGGCACGCCACGAGGATGTTCAGGAAGTTGCTTGCGAACGATACCCAGACCAGCACGTCGTTGTCCCTCTGGAGGAAGAAGCCGAGTTCGAATGTCCATTCTGTGGCGTAGACATCGTGCTAGACGGAGGCGAAGCCGTCCACTTGCCCGCAACAGGTGGTGGAGGCGGGGGCGAAAGGTCCAGGGATGGGAAGTGGGAGATTTTCATTTCTGCCAAACGAACCGAAAAAGATGGGAGCATTTCGAGAGACAGTGATATTGCTGACGAACTATACGACCGCTTAAATGCAGATGGGTGGCGGGTTTTCTTCAGCCCGCGCTCGTTGGAGGAGATGGGAATTGCGGACTACAAGGCAGAAATAGACCGGGCTCTTGAAGACGTAGCCGTCCTGATTGTTGTAGGTACCTCCCGGGCCAACCTTGAATCGCGATGGGTCAAGTACGAGTGGGACAGCTTCCTGACGGATTATCTGAGCGATGTAAAACCGATTGGATGTATTTTCTCCGTTCTCGATGGCGTCGACTTGAAAGACCTCCCGCGGCCACTTCGGCAGTGGCAGGCGTTTCGACACACGCCTGCGGCGATGGACCAGTTGTCACGATTTGTAGGGCGCACCCTTCGAAGAAAAGCGACGAAGCAGTCACTGGATGCGTGACAAGGTCACGGGGGCTCGACGACTGGGACAGCGGGAAGGCTTCTTCGTCAACGGGAACCTGATTTCGCGCCGATTTCGCGCAGCATTCGATCCAGGCGTCGCCGCATCTCGTCGAGCTTGTCTTTGTGCGCCTTGTCCTTCACCAGATTCCTCCACTCGTTGGGATCATTCTTGATGTCGTAGAGCTCTTCCTCGCCGGAATGATAACGGATGAACCGCCAGTCGTGGGTGCTCAGGGCGTGATTGCCGGGATCGAAGGTAGTGAGGACGGCGCGGTCCGTTTTGAGCTCCGGGTTTTGGAGGAGCGGTCCAAGTGAGGTGCCGCTCAAGCCGTCCTGCTTCGGCAGACGGCAAACCTCGATGAGCGTCGGATACAGGTCCACGAGGCTGACCGGCTCGGCGCATTCTTTCCCACGCAAAGCTTCCTGCTGCCGCGGAGGGATGACGATGAGCGGCACGCGCGTGGCCTGCCTCCAGCCGGTCCATTTCCCCCAATGCTCCTTTTCGCCCAAATGCCAGCCGTGATCGCTCCAGAGGATGATCCACGTGTTGTCGGCGTGTGCGGAGGCATCCAGCGTATCGACCAGTCGCCCGATCTGGCGGTCCACGAAAGTCACGCAGGCCAGATAGGCGCGCGCAGCCTGCTTCCACTGCCCGTTCCTGGCGACCAGAGCGTGTGAGCCGGCCGTATCGGCTTCGAGCGCACGCGTACGGCCGATCGGTCCGATATCGTTGAGGTCATCCTCCACGGTTGCGGGGAGTTGGATCGCCTCGACAGGCGGCAGCGTGTCAAAGTCCTGCTGCGGGGCAAACAAAGGAATATGCGGGCGGTAGTAGCCGACCCCGAGAAAGAACGGTTTCGCGTGCGGCTTCGCCAGTTTGTCCATTGCCCAATCTGTGATCCGGACATCCCCCATCTCATCATCTTTCACGCTGGCCGGGCCCCAGTCGAACGACTCGCCGTCCGGCTTCCCAGGGGCGCGCTCGCTGGGCAGCCCATTCAGCGGCAGCACCCAATCGCGCCCGCCGGGACCATTGCGAATGATGTGCCGCGGTGACGCGGTGGTTTTGCTGGGCAACTCTTCCGCGGTGTATTTGACTTGGGCGGGCTGGAATGGACTCCAACGCTGCTCGGTGTCGAAGTAGTCGTCGAACAGCGTAGGCATCGGGCCGTGATAAATCTTGCCCGTGCCGAAGGTCGCGTAACCGGACGCGGCGAGGTACACCGGCAGTTGCGAGCTTCTTGGCGGCACCTGGCCCTTCGTCGGGCCATCGTTGTAATACACCCCAGTCTGATCCGGGTAGCGACCGCACAGCAGGGCGGTGCGCGAGGCCAGGCAGATCGGGGCCGCGCAGTGCGCGTTGGTGAAGAGAATTCCCCGCGCCGCCAGCCGGTCCATGTTCGGCGTCCTCGCCTGCGGGTGCCCTTTCATGCAACCGATCCAATCGTTCAGGTCATCGATCGCGATGAACAGGATGTTCGGCTTGGGCTCATCCGCGTTCGCTTGCGGTCCAAATCCGTAACCGGCCGCGATGAGCAGAAGGCAACGAAGGGCGAAAGCGACAGGGCAGAGGGGAGCTCCTAGCATGGGTGTAGCCGCCAGGCTATCGCTTTATGATCACCGGCTCAACTCTTCCAGCGGAAGGCGCGCTTGAACGCGGAGGTCACACGAGGCGGAGGCGGGAGTCGAACCCGCTCATAGCGGTTTTGCAGACCGCGGCCTTCCCACTTGGCTACTCCGCCGTTCGCATGAGGGCGATGGGAATAAGCGAAGAATGCCGTGACGTCAATAGGGGTGTGTCTCGAACCTACGCCGCCGCCCCGGTCAATAGGGGATGGTAAATGGCGCTGTGACAATGCTCACCCGCGCATCCCGGTCCAGCGTCCCCTCGGTCTGCTCGAGCGAGCTCACGAGGTTGTTCACGAAGGTCACGGCGATCTTGCCCACCGGCACTTTCACATAGACCACGCCGCGCACGAGATTGCCCGCCTGATCGCGGCCAAACGTCTCCTGCGGGACCCGCTCGTAGCGCACGAACTCCCAGATGTCCTCGCGCCCCTTCGCATCCATCTTCGAGGTTTTCTTTCCCGGTTTCCCCAGGGACAGCATGACTTCCTCGGGCGTCATGTTGATCGCGATTTCACTTTTCGCGATGAGGGCCTGCACTTCCTTGCGCCGCGCCGCGTTTGTCTTCAGCGCGTCCAGAAAATCCTTCTTCAGGGGGTTCAGGTATTTCGGGTCGACCCAGCCCGCGACCTGTCCCTGCTGCGCCATGCCGCGGACGCGATAGGCTGTGTCGGAGACTGCTTGCAACTCGACGATCTGCCCCTTTTTCAGGGTGCCCAGATATCGCTGCATATCGCTGAGGTAGTAGATCGGCGCGTCGGCGATGGTGGCCAGGCGCGCTGGTTTCATCAGCAGGTCTTCGAGGTAGATCGAGCCCTCCTCGCGGATGACGGCTCCGGAAGTGGCGGCCTGCGCGCTCATGGCACACAACAGCAAGGCAACAGAGGAGAGGAAGGCTTTCACAGGGCGCAGCTTAGCGCGCAAACCGGCACTTGTCGAAGCCGGAGTTTTCGCAAAAATGCGGGTGCTTTCATGGGGTCGAAGGGGGTTCATGGGGGGGTGGTTGAGGCGGGTGGTTGAGGGGCTGGTTTAAGGTTTAAGGTTGGTCCTCCGTCGCGGAATTCATTGGATGTTGGATGTTCTTTTCGCGGGGTCCCCCCGCCACAGTCGTGCCCGTCCGACGTTTAACCGGCCCTTGTTATTCAGAAAGATTGGCGCCAGACGAAAATGGACGCATCACCGGTTCACCGATAGTATCCCGCATGCCCCGTTCCCTTCGCTGTACTGGCATTGTCGCAATTCTCCTCCAGGTCGCAGCGTTGGGCCGTGCCCAGCAATCGCCCCGGCCCGCGCCGAACCCGGATGCCGACGCCGGTCCGCGTGTGGTTGTGGGCTCCACTCCGCCACCGGCCGCAGCGCCATTGGCGGCCCAGCCCAATCCGCCGCCCGTGGCGGAGGCGGGGCGCCTTCCCAACTTGAATGCGCTCATCACCGACCTGATTCGCGCCATGCCGAGCGGCGGCGGCTATGCCACCAACCCCCAGTCGTTCGCGGCCTTGCGCCAATGCGTCCGGATGGATCCGCAGGGACATCTCAACCTCGACCTTGAAGTCGCGCAACCCTCCTTCTGTTCCGGCGCGACCTACCTCGTCCTGCTCGGCGTCATCGAGAATTTGCAGCGTCGCGGTCAATTGCAACTTCCACCCGAAGTCGTGACCGCGCTCGAGGTCCGGTCGCAGCCCGACGGCGTCGGCATCTGGGGCCGCTGGAATGCCAACGGGCCCGGCACCGCGCGGCTCTTTTATGAACTGGGCCTCGGCCGGAACTTCACCGACTTCGCCGAGGCCCGCCCGGGCGACTTCATCAAGATGTTTTGGAACGAGTACATCGGCTCCACAGAAAGAGGACACTCCGCCATCTACCTCGGCGCCTCCAAGGATGAGCAAGGGCAGGACACCGTCACATTTTGGTCCTCCAACATCCCGGGGGGTTACGGCACGAAGACCATTCCAAAATCGAAGATCAAGCGTGTCCTGTTCAGCCGCCTCGAGAATCCGCGCGCCCTCGCGGCCGCGGCGCGCCTTCCTGCCAGGGACGAGTACCTCGCCGCCATGCTCAAACGCACCAGCCCCCCGGCCGAAATGTTCCGCATGGTCGGCCTCGGCGACCGCAACCCGCCCCCTGTCCCTCCTCCCGCCCCGGCCCCCGTCAAAAGTACCGCCGCCAAAAGTACCCCCGCCGCGAAAGCGACCGTTCCCCAATCTCCGGGCGCGACCCCCGAGAAGAAAAAGGGTCTTTTCGACAAACTCTTCGGCAAATAGCAGACTCCCGGAGCGGCCAATATCCGAAATCCGAAACTCGAAATCCGAAACAATTTCGAACGGCTGGAAAATGGTGAAAACCTGAGAGCGCGACGTTTTCCATTTCCTTGATTTCCATCATTTCGGATTTGTTTCGGATTTCGGATTTCGAGATTCGAGTTTGGTTGGGTGTTGGATGCCGGATGTTCTTCTGGTTCCCGCCTGCAGCCTATTTGAGCTTTTGCCCGGCCAATTTCCCCCGCAAAATTCCCCCCATGCTCAACCGCACCCGTTCCCACGCCGCCTTCACCGAAGCCCGCCGTTTCATCCCAGGCGGCGTCAATTCCCCGGTGCGCGCCTTCCGCGGGGTGGGCGGCGAGCCTTTCTTCGTCGAGCGCGCCCAAGGCGCCCACATCTGGGACCTCGATGGCAACGAGCTCATCGACTACGTCGGCACGTGGGGCCCGGCCATCCTTGGCCACGCTCCGGCCGTGGTTCGCGACGCCATCACCGCCGCGGCCGCCAAGGGCGTGAGCTTCGGCATCCCCAACCCGTACGAGCTCGAAATGGCCCGGCTCATCTGCGAGTGGGTCCCGTCCGTCGAAAAAGTCCGCATGGTCAATAGCGGCACCGAGGCCACCATGTCCTCCATCCGTCTCGCGCGCGGCTTCACCGGTCGCGACCTCATTGTGAAGTTTGAAGGCTGCTACCACGGCCACGTCGATGCCCTCCTCGTCAAAGCCGGCAGCGGCGCGCTTACTCACGGCACACCGGACAGCGCGGGTGTGCCGAAGGGCTTCGCCGAGCTCACCGTTACGCTGCCCTTCAACGACGTCACCGCCCTCCGTTCGCTCTTCATGGCGCGCGGCAGCCAGATCGCCGCGGTCATCGTCGAGCCCGTGCCCGCCAACGCCGGCCTCTACCTACCGCGCGAGGGCTTCCTCGAGGTCCTCAGTCAGCAGTGCTCCGAATACGGCGCCGTCCTGATCTTCGACGAAGTCATGACCGGCTTCCGCGTGGCCCGTGGCGGATACCAGGAGCGCAGCGGCATCACCCCCGACCTCACCGCGCTCGGCAAAGTCATCGGCGGTGGGCTGCCCGTCGGCGCCTTCGGCGGCCGGGCCGAGATCATGGATTGCCTCTCGCCCGACGGCCCCGTCTACCAGGCCGGCACGCTTTCCGGCAATCCGCTTGCCATGGCCGCCGGCCTCGCGCAGCTCCGCGAGCTCGAGCGCGTCAATGGCTGGGCGCGCCTCGAGGAAATTGGCGCCGAATTCGAAGCCGGCACCCGCGCCGCTCTCAAGAAAGCCGGCCGCGACTACGTCTTCCAGCGCATCGGCTCCATGTTCTGCCTCTACTTCATGAAAGGCGAAGTCCACAACCTCGCCGACGCCTATCACAGCGACAAAGCTGCCTTCGGCCGCTACTTCCACGCCTGCCTCGAGGGCGGCGTCTACTTTGCCCCATCGCAATTCGAAGCCGGCTTCCTTTCCCTCGCGCACACCTCTGCCGACCTCGCCAAAACTGCCGAAGTTGCGGCGCGCGCCCTGCTGGCCTAGCAGTACTTTGTCATCAAGTATGGAAGAGCTCTACTTCACCTGCCCCGTCTGCGGAGAGGACGTCCCGCGCAAGGCGAAGTCCTGCCCCAAGTGCGGCGCCTGCGAAAAGTCCGGCTGGGGCGAAGACCGTTACCTCGACGGCCTCGACCTCCCCGACGAAGACTACACCACCGGCCGTGCCCTGGAGGACAGCCGCCCCCGCAGCCGAAATTCCACAGGCCCCTCGCGCTTTTGGGTCGTCGTGGCCATCATCGTCGTCATTGCCATGGCCTGGCTAACCTTGCGAAGTGCCTGGTAGGCTCAGCATCCGAAACGCTCCCGGCGGCAGACCGGTCATCCGCCGAAAATGCCGCGTGAACGCGCTCTGGTCACAAAACCCCGTGTTCAACGCAATCTCCGCCAGCGACTGCCCGGTCGTCGTCAACTGGTGCAGCGCCTCATCGATGCGCGCCTTCATCGCCAGCCGGCTCGGTGTGAGCTGAAAGACCCGCCGCACCAGGCGCGAAAAGTTTGCCAGCGTCAGCCCGCAAACCTCCGCCAGTTCCTCCATGCTCGGCGGCTGATCGATCCGCGCCTGGATCACCTCCAGCGCCCGGATCAACCCCGGCATCCCGCGCGCCGCCGCGCCATGCGCTGAGTCCTCCACATCGCGCGAAATGCCAATCACCGCGCAAATCTCGCCAGTCGTCTGATCCGGCACCGGATACTTGTTCGTCAGGCACCACCCGCGCCGCCGATCGGGATAAAGATGCAACTCGAGCTGATCGAGCACCGCCTTGCCCGTCGTGAGCACCCGCTGATCCTGACGCTCGTACCGTGCCGCCAGCGCCGCGGGAAAAACATCCGACGGACGTTTCCCAATCAGCGCCGCCTTGTCCGCGACCCCGCACCGCCGCGCCAGCGTCGAATTGACCGCGACGTACCGTCCGGCGCGGTCCTTCACAAAGAACACCACCGCCGGCAAATCATCGAACAACCGCTCCAGCGGCAACGAAACCCTTGCGCCACCGAGCTCGAGATGCGCGGGCAGGCCCGTGGTGGCGAGGTTCCGGCGTAGGCGAGGGGAGGAAGGCATTCGGGCCATGGTGCCAGTAATCAGTGATCAGTGGACAGTAATCAGTAGCCCACGTGCGAATGCGGCCGCTAAATCCATCCGCGAAATCCGTGCAATCCGTGGTCAAAATCCATTACCGTCCCGCGATGAGAACATGGATTGGCACCTCAGGCTTTCAGTACCGCGAGTGGAAGGGCAAATTCTACCCGGAGAAGATGCCCGCCGGCCAGATGCTCCCGTACTACGCGGGGCGTTTCTCGAGCACCGAGATCAACTACACTTTCCGTCGCATTCCGACCGAAAAGAACATCACCTCCTGGTCCGATGCCACACCTGCGCGTTTCAAGTTCAGTTTTAAGGCTCCGCAGCGCGTCACGCATTTCGCCAAGCTCCGCGGCTGCGCGGAACTGCTGGAAGTCTTCCACGGTGCCCTCGCCGCCGCCGGCAAGAAACTCGGTCCGGTCCTCTTCCAACTCCCGCCCACCTTCCGCAAGGACGCGGATGTCCTGCGCGCCTTCCTCGCCGGCCTGCCCAAAGGCCTGCGCGCCGCCTTCGAGTTCCGCCACGAGTCGTGGTTCGACGACGCGATCTTCGAAATCCTGCGCGCTGGAAAGGCCGCGCTGTGCGTGGCCGAAAACGAGGAACTGCTGACCCCTTCCGTGGCGACCGCCAATTTCGGCTACCTGCGACTGCGCCGTGAGGACTACACCCCGGCGCAAATCAAGCGCTGGGCGCGCTGGATCGGCGAGCAGGAGGCACGTTGGTCCGAGGCCTTCATCTATTTCAAGCACGAGGAAAACGCCGTCGGCCCAAAGTTCGCGCAGACGTTGATAAAGCAACTTGCCTGAGCGTCAAACCAGCTCAACTCCGTTCTCGGTCAATCGCTGCTGAATCTCGCCGATGTGCGCACGGTCGCGCGTCTCGACGGTGCAAAGCACGTGCACGCGTGACAGGTCCGGGCCGGCAAACGTCCGGTTGTGGACGATCTCCGTCACGTTGCTGCCGGCGGCGGCGAGCAGCGCGGAGAGATGAGCAAGGCCGCCCGGCCGGTCGCTGATGAGCGCGTCGAAACGGAAGATGCGTCCGTCCGCCGCCAGCCCGCGCTCGATGACCCGCGAGTGAGCGAGGGGATCGATGTTGCCGCCCGTGAGCAGTGTCACCACACGGCGCCCATGGAGCTCGGGCAGGCTGCCGCTGAGCAATGCCGCCAGCCCCGCGGCGCCCGCTCCTTCGACGATGCATTTCTCCATTTCCGCCATCCGCAGCATGGCCAGCGCGAGGTGCTCTTCGCCGATCTGCACCATCCGGCTCACCAGCGGTCGCGCGATGGCCAGGGTATGGCGGCCCGCCTCCGCCACGGCCAATCCGTCGGCGAGCGTAAATCGCGTGGCCACGCGCACCGGTTCGCTCGTTGAAAGTCCCGCGGCGAAGCAGGCGGCATTCGCCGGCTCCACCCCGATGATTTCCAACTCGGGTTTGAGCGCGTGGAGCACGGTCGCCACGCCGGCGAGGAGGCCGCCGCCGCCCACCGGCACGAGCAGCGCTTCCGCGTCGGGAACCTGCTCGAGGATTTCGAAGGCCAGCGTGCCTTGCCCGGCGATGACGTGCGGGTCATCGAAGGGATGGATGTAGGTGAGTTCCCGTTGCTCCGCGAGCCGGTCGGCTTCCTGCCGTGCTTCGTCGAAGGTATCGCCGCTCAGCACCACGCTCGCGCCGAATTGCCGGCAGCGCGCCACTTTCACCACGGGCGCAAAGCGTGGCATGACGACCGTCACGGGGATGCCGAGCTGCCGGCCGTGCCAGGCCAGGCCCAGCGCATGATTGCCGGCCGAGGCCGCCACCACGCCGGCCCGCGCCTGCCCGGGCTCGAGCAGGGCCAGCGCATTGCGCGCTCCACGCTCCTTGAAGCTCCCGGTGCGTTGCAGGTGCTCTTGCTTGCAGAAAACCTGCGCGCCCGTGATCTCGCTCAAGGCAGGCGATTCCACGCACGCCGTGCGGGCGATGGCGCCATGCAAGCGGCGTCGCGCGGCCACAATCCCGGCCAGCGAAACAGACGAGGTGGGCAGGGCGGGGGAGGCAGCGGTTGGGATGGGAGGCATGGATATGGGCAAAAAAAAAGCCCTGAGTCGTGAACTCAGGGCGTCGGGGTTTAGCTTGGCGATTGGTGCGCGCGTCTATCCCGGCCCCGAGAGGGACCCAATAATAATGATCGCCATGATCATCGAGGATGGAAGAGACGTGGAACGCATCGGACGGTGCTCCTTTGCCACAGCATCGTGGCGTGTCAAAGGAAAACAGGGGTGACGCTCCCGGAGGGTGGATTGAAACCGCGTCCATGGAAGCTCTCCCTCTCCCTCTTCATCTTCATCTTCCTCCTGCAAAGTGAAGGTTGAAGGAAAGGCCCACGAATCACGCGAATCACACGAATAAAGGGCCTTCAGATTCGTGTGATTCGCGTAATTCGTGGGCCCAATCTTTGGTCGAGCAGATGAAGATGAAGAGGGAGAGGGAGAGTGGATTGGCTACGGGAACGCAGTTTCAATCAGCACAATTTGCGGCAGGCGGTGATGGTTACGATTTTAACCGTTCGACGATTTCTTCAGGCCGGCCAAAGACAAACGCCGGCGATCGCTCCCGCAACGCTTCGGCCTTCGTATATCCCCACGATACCGCCCCAAAATCGATCCCGGCTTCGTTCGCCGCCTCCAGGTCCCGAATCTCATCTCCGATCGTCAGCGCCTCGGCAGGGCGCACTCCCGTTTGCTTCAGCACCCGGCGAAACTTCGACGCTTTCCCAAACAAGGACGCCCCGCAGGCATAGACACGAATCCGCTTCGCATTTTCCGGCCCGAGAACCTTGCGGATGTTCGGTTCCGCATTGGAGCTGACAATCGCGAGCACATATCCGCACTCCTCCAGTCGCCGCAGCATTTCCGTCACTCCCGGAAACAGTCGTGTGCGCTCGGCGTTGGCCGCCAGCAAGCGGCGCATCTCGCGCACCATCAACGGCACTTTCCAGGCCGGCAGCCCGATGCGATCCATGATCTCCCGGGCGCTCAGTGCCCTCAATTGATCGAGGGCTCGTTCGTCGAAGGCCCGCAATCCAAAACGCTCGATCACTTTTCCCACGTTTTCCAAAAATAGCGGGAAGCTGTCCGCCAGCGTCCCATCGAAATCGAAAACAATGAGACGATAGCGCACCCGCTTCTTCTGCGGGAATGTAGACCCCGCCGCAAGGGTATCTTGCCACCGCATCACGCCGCGTTCCCCGCACCCATCATTTCAAATGATGGAAAGTACGCGGGTTCTGGTATGACCTTCCGCTTCAGTATTTCCCCGTCGGACTTGTCGGATCTGTCCGACAAGTCCGACCGACCTATGAGCCCTCAAATACTATCTCCTGTCTCCCTGATCGCCTCCCTGCTGCTCGTCTTCTGCGCCACGTCGCATGGCGAGGACACGCGCCGTGTTCTCGACACCAAGACCCACCACCTAGGCTTCGAAGGCGAGCGCGAATGGAAGGACCTCGACGGCCAGACCCCGGAAGGCCGCTCCTTCCAACTCACGTTCGAAGCCCGTGCCAATGCGCAACCGGCCACCCTCTTCGTCCGCCAGCGCGACGTCAAACTCCGGTGGCCGGTCCTGCTCAATGGCCGCAAGCTCGGCATCCTCGAACTGTTCGAGTATCCGCAGGTCGCCACCTTCGAAGTCCCGCCCGGAGCCCTGCGCGACGGCGCGAACACCCTGTCCATTCTCTCCCCGGAAGCGCCCGACGACATTTTCATCGAGGAGATCGCCCTCGACTCCCCCTCTCCCGCCGCGTCACTCCGCGATGGACTCGTGCGTGTGCGCGTCACCGACCGCGACAGCCGTGGCCCCCTGCCATGCCGGATCACCGTCGCCGACGCGCGCGGCGCACTTGCGCCGCTGAAGGCGACCCCGGAGCCGACTCTCGCCATCCGGCCCGGCGTGGTCTACACACCCGACGGTGTGGCGGAAATCGGCCTGCCGGTGGGCGAATACACCGTCTACGCCACGCGCGGCTTCGAGTACGGCGTCGCCGAGCGCAAGGTCGCGGTCCGCGCGGGGCGCGGCGAAGACGTGGCGCTCGAGATCGGGCGCGACGTGCCCACCGCCAACCTTGCCGCCTGCGACACCCACATCCATACCTTCACCTTCAGCAAGCACGGCGACGCCACAGCGGACGAGCGGGTCATCACCCTGGCCGGCGAAGGGATCGAGCTCGCCATCGCTTCCGACCACAATCAGCACGCCGATTACTCCGAAGCGGGCCGCCGATTGGGTGTCGCCGGGCACTACACCTACGTCTTCGCCAATGAGGTCACGACCAACGCCGGCCATTTCATCACCTTCCCCGTGGCCGAGGCCGCAGCGCCGCCGGCCGATGCAAAACTGACCGATTGGCCCGCGCTGATGCGCTCGATGCGCGGCGTGCCCGGCGTGGATGTCGTCGTCCTGAACCACCCCCGCGACGTCCACAACAAATTCATTCCGTTCGCCCCGGAGAACTTCGATGCCGCGACCGGCGACAACCTGCGCGCCGCCGATCCCTTCACCTTCGACGCGGTCGAAGTGTGCAACTCCGGCACGCTGCAGTCGGACTACATGCAAAGCTTTCGCGACTGGTTTGCCTTGCTCAACCATGGCTACCGGGTCACCGCCGTCGGATCGAGCGACTCGCACGATGTCTCCCGCTTCATTGTCGGCCAGGGCCGCACTTACATCGCCTGTGACGACCGGGACCCCGGAAAACTCAACGTCGCGGAGGCGTGCCGCCAGCTCAAGGCGGGCCGCGCCTACGTCAGCATGGGCCTCCTCACGCGGCTCACGGTAAACGATCGCTTCGAACCCGGCGACCTCGCGACCCCGCTCGGCGATCAAATCGACGTCGTCGTGCGCGTCCTCGGCCCCGCCTGGGCGCAGGCGGACCGCGTGGAGCTCTTTGCGAATGGGATCAAGATTCGCGAGCAGGCCATCCAGTCGCCGGCAGGCGCCGTGGAAAAAGCACGTGCCGTCTGGCGCCTGCCGCGGCCGCCGCACGACGTCCACCTCGTCGCCATCGCCCGCGGCCCGGCGGTCACCGCGCCCTATTGGTCGATCCCTCTCCCGTATCAGCCGACCGACCGGGTCCGCCAACCGTGCGTCCTCGGCGCCACCAACCCCGTCTGGCTCGATGCCGACGGCGACGGGAAATTCACCTCCGCCCGCGCCTACGCGCAACAAGTGCTCGCGCAGGCCTCGGGCGACCCCGCAAAAGTCAGCGCCGCACTGCAACGCTACGACGCCGCGGTTGCCGCCCAGGCCGGCGCACTGATGAAAGGGCCGCGCTGAAATATAAGCCAGCGTCCGGCTGCTCGTACGTAGTCCCGCCTTTAGGCGGAATGTACTGAGGCACCGGAGCACATGTCGAATTGGAATCCACCGGCGGGCTTGGATCCGAGGGTTATTCCGCCTGAAGGCCTACGTACAATCTGCCGGGCGCCAAACAGAAGCCGGCCGGCGGAGGCGGAGGCGGTCAGGATCAGATCAGCGTCGAGTCAACCTCGCCTGCATTCTGCGGAGTCGGGCAAGGTGTTCCCTCGGCGTCGCGCGATCCCCGTGGTTCGGCAGAACTCCCTCGAGATCAAACGCCAGCGCCTTGGCGAGGCTCCCCGCCATAAGGTCCGGCGCCGAGTTGAAGATGTCCGCTGGAGGGTTGACCAACCCACCCGGATAGCTGGCGAAAAGATCGCTCGTGAACATGAAGCGCAGCCGTTCGCAATAGAATCCCATCTGCCCCATGGTATGGCCGGGCAGGTGCACGGCGCGCAAGCCGTGCCACACATCGATGACGTCGCCATCATCCAGCCAGCGATCCGGCACGAAGGGCTCGAAGGACAGGACCGCCCGGCCCACACTCTCCAGGCAACCGGTGACGTGCGCCCAGCCTCGATAGGTGGGCCGCCCGGCATAGTGGTCGGCGTCGAGGCGTGGAGCCGCAATCCACGCCCCGGTCTCGCGGGCGAGGGGACCGACATTGAGGATATGATCGAGGTGCCCGTGCGTGACGATGATTCCGCGAATGGGCTGATCCTCCCAGCCGTAATGCGCGAGCGCGCGCCGCAAGCGGGCGCGGCTGCCGATGAATCCCGCATCGAGCAAGTAGAGCCCCGACGCATCGCGCATGACGTAAAAGTTGCCGGTGACTGCCCGGACCTGGAGAAGGCTTTCAGACAGCGCGGCAGGATGCATGGCCTTCGAATCTGGATGGTGACTGCGGAATCCGTGAGCAAAATCTCACTTGATCGTGCCGGGATCGAACTCCTCCCAGTCCCTCCGCAGCCGCCCCTCCCACTGCTCAACCGCCCCGGCAAACCATCTCCTATCATTCCCGCGAGTCTCCAGGTCGTCCACCACCGCCCCAGCCCCTTTGCTGCCGCGATGAAGGTTGGCGATTTCCATCCCCATCGAGGCAAACAGTTCCGTCGCAGCGGCCCGCTTCGCGTGCGCCTCCAGGTCCTTCAATTGTATTTTCGAGGCGTCCGGCGCGAGGCGGCGCACCATCCACTTTCCACAGATCCGCACCGTCGGGTCCGGACAGCGGCGCGTCGACGCCAGGATCTCCTTCAGCCCCGGCTCCGGCGGAAATCCGGCGAGCGTGGCGGATGAAGGGATGATGGGCTTTGCTTCGCGCAGCACGTCGCTGCCATGCCACTGGGCAAAGGCGTAATAACGTCGTTTCCCACGGCTGCCCATCCCGCGAAACCTGCCCGCGTTCAATTGGCGGAACTCGACCTTCGCGGCTCCTTCAGGAAGGGCCGTCTGGAGCGCGGCGCGCGCGTCCCGAGGGAGATCGGGAGCGGCGCCGGTCTCATTGCGCCGCTTCTCCCAGAACTTTCCCGGGGATCGGGAGAGGATCAAATCCAGGGCAAAACCGCGGAGCGTCTCGTGATTCTCCGCGAGAACCAGCGCGGCCGTGGCGCTGTCCGCCATCGATTTGGCGTATCCGTCGAAAATGGCCTGGACCGCGACCTCCCGTTTGAGGGGAGGAACCTCGAGCGCGTCCAACGCCAGCCGCGCGCTGACACCGAGCCGGATGAGATCGCTCGTCCACGGCAGGACGCAGGACTCGTCGAAGTCGTTCACGCCCCAGACCAGGCGCCCCTCGGCATCGCGCCACGTGCCGAAATTCTCCACGTGCGTGTCACCCACGGCGTGGATCTTGGGCGCGCTCGCGTCGATTCCCTTCCAGTGCTCCGCCCAGCGATAAAAGGTCCCGCGCAAAAAGCAATGGAAGGCTTTCGCGCGGTCCCTTTCCGATCCATGGGACGGAACGCGCATTTCTTCGTACTTGGCGCGAAGTGCCTCGTGGTCACACCCGCCAAGGTCTTCGACCTGATTCTCGAGCCAATGGGCGAACTTGATCGACGATTGATTGATATCCGCCACGGACCGTCATTGCGTCACCTTCCCTCGTGAAAGCAATCCCATTCCTTTCCAGCCCCGGACCGGCTTTCCATGGCGCGCCGCGTTCGATACAACCGGCGCCATGAAATCGTGCCTCCTTCGTTTGCTCATCGCGGCCTTGCTCATCGCCCATGGGGGCGTGGCCGCCGCCGAGCCTGCTCTGATCACTTGATGTGGGAGTCGCAGCTTCAATCGATTGATTCCCAGGCGACGAAGTACACGATGTCGTCCGCGGCGGGACCTCTGTCGTTTCGCGACGTGATCGATCTGTGGCAGACGAGCCTGGATTTCCGGAGCTGGTTTGTCGCGCAGTTGCGGGAATCGCCATTTGAAGCGTTCTTTTGGGAGACGCCGGCGGTGACGGCCACAACGCTCGATCGCTCGTTCGAGTTTGTGCTGGTCCAGTCCACGGCACTGGTCCGCCTCCAGCCCGATCCGTCTCCATTCATGCGGCAGTTTACCAGCCGCGGAGGTGAAGATGTCGTCACGTTTCCCAATCTCGGTGGCGACGCCATTCTCGTCGTGCCAGCACCGGTGGCGGCTGCGGAATGTTATCCGCACCTCGCGTCGTTCGTTCGTCGCGCTTCCTCGGTGCAAGTCGATTCGTTATGGCGTTGCGTGGGGCGGGCCATTTTGGACCGGGTTTCCAGTCAGCCGACCTGGGTGAGTACGGCCGGTATGGGGGTCTCGTGGTTGCACGTGCGGCTCGACTCACGGCCCAAATACTACCGTCATGCCCCCTACAAAACCGCTGCCTGACGGGTGCAAGTTGGAATTCTGCCCGCATTGTGGAAAAGCCGGAATCTTCGTTGGATTGCGCACTTACCATTCGAGGGGTTGGCCGGCGAAATGTCGTGAATGTGGTGGGCTGGCCTATGATCGGCCGCATGGCTTGAGAGGGGCCTTGGGTTGCCTCTTGCAACTGCTCGTGGTTCCGGAACTCCTGTTGATCGGTCTTTTCTTCGTTGGCGCCGTCGGCTACCGCTATCCCCGTACGGTCGGCATCGCCATCGTGGCTGCCATACTCGCGATGACGGTCCACTGGTGGCGGCATCGCCACAACCCTCCACCCCTCACGAGGTTCCGTCCCATTTCCCTGGTCAGCAGCCAGCGCTCGCGATGGATGACCTACGCGGTCCTGGTTCTGGTAATTGGGGGAGGCGTGGCATGGATTGTGATGATGGCAATGGCCCCCCGATGAGTGCTGCCGGAAGAACAAGATGTGTCATCGCCAAACCACGTCCAGTCCACGACCGGGCGCATGGTCTGTGTCGACTTTACGTTTCCTCTCGTACTCCATTCTTCGACCGCTTTCCGCCTTTTCCGGGTTGCACGTGGACGGATCGTCACGTTAGGTGAACATCTTCGATGCTTGGCTCTCCCTCAGAGTTTTGGTACATCAGGGCTCGCTGCTGCGATTGCGGATGGTTCCGGCAAATCGGCAGATGTGGCACCAATGGGGTGACCCGCAGCACCATTTGCCTGTCGAAAGCCAAATCCCCGTCCAAATTTGTCGAAGTGGCGGTCATGGAACTGCCGGCCGACGTCCCCGTCGACGAGATCGAGAAAAAATTTCAAGGCTTCACCGATCCGAGCGTCTCCTGGCGATACGGGGGAGACAAGCGCGGCGAGGCCGCGAAACGAAAGTGCCGCCAATTGATCGACGAGATTCCATGCCCGCGTTGCAAGCGCGCCGGCAATACCGTCATCGAGATCTGGCAATATTGGCGCGGCGGGATCATCAGCGTCGACTCCCGGGCGGCGGCGAAGGGAAGTAATCAGACTGGAGCGGAGCGACAGGACCGAGGAGGCGGAGGGGAATAGGAGTGTTCGGTGGAGGGGCGAGATACGCGATAGCGAGCCCGAAGGGCGGACGTGGCTGCGTCCGTCAAATCAGTCCGGAGGGAGTAATCAGTTCGCCGCCGCATCGCGTCGGGCTGGACTGAATCACTCTGTCTGCACTGATTACTGATTACTGCCTCATTCGAGCCTCGGCGTAAACAGCATGATCGGGCTCCGGTCCCCCAACTCGTAGTCGGGCAGGACGCAGGAGATCTCCTCGAAGTGTGCGCTGAATGCGTTCCGGATTTCGTCCGTCGTCGGAAAAGCGTACCGGACCGCGAGCCCGCGGTAGCTGTCGATCGTGCGGACGGTGTCCACGGTCCAGCCCAGCTTCTGCGCCAGGGCTTCGGGATTGGGAAACGCCTTGTTCCAAACTTCCCAGATGTCGCCCAGGCACACTCCCTCGCACACGTCGTGGTGCAGCGATGCCGCCAGCCGCAGCTTGAAGACGTGAAAATTGCCGATTCGCCCGTGGACGAGATCGTCAAAGACTGTTTCCACCGGCTCCCGCCGGGCCGGAGCGGCAAAGAAGCGGCTGCAAAACAATCCACCGCTCCGCAGAACGCGGTGGATTTCTTCGCTCATCTGATGGAAGCCCCGCGGATAGCTCACGTTCGAGAACGAGGCATCGCCCAGGAGCACGTCCGCGGAGGCGTCCGCCACCGGCAAATGGGACCAGGTCGCGCAGGCCGCCGCGGCATCGATCCGGGGGTTGCCCGGCCAGACGAGTTCGATCATCGATGGATTGCGATCGAAAGCACGCAAACGCGTCCGCCCGGGCCAGCTCATCCTCGCAATCTCCGGCGTCACGCCGAGAAGCACCGCGTCCGTCGACGTGCGTCCCGCCCTGACGGCATGTTCGGTCACCGCCCGCTGCATGATTTCGATGTCCTGGGGGGACGGGCGCAGCGGCGGCCCCAGTGTGCTCCATCGCCGCGCATGGCGCTCCCAGACGCTTTCCGGATTTTCCGGCATCACCATTGCCGCGGGCGTGGCGCGGCGGCTAAAAGTTTCGTGAACATGAGCCGTCCATTTCTGCGTGGGGAATGGTGGCCCGTCAACGACAACCCACCTCCATGCCTCACCGCCTGAAAATTCTCTTCGTCTGCGCCATGAACAAGCAGCGCAGTGTCACCGCCGAGCGCATCTATCGCAACGATGCCCGCGTCGAGGTGCGTTCCGCGGGCGTCAGGGCCGGCGCGAATCGGCGCGTCAGCGAAGCGGATCTGCGCTGGGCCGATGTCGTCTTCGTCATGGAGCGGGAGCACAAACAGTGGATCACGAGGCGATTTGAAGGACTCACCCTGCCGCCCATCGACGTCCTGGACATCCCGGACGAATTTGAGCTGATGGACCCGGCGCTCGTGGAAATGCTGCGCCTGATGCTGGACCCCGAAATCGAAGTCCTTACTTCCCTTCCTTGAACTCCCGCAACGATAGCGTGATCCGGGTACCGTCGCCCTGCACGATCTCCGCTTTCACGTTGCCGACTCTTTCCAGCACAGTGGGATCCGAAGCTTGGAATTCACGTGACTTGAAGTCGCGG
>JADMIO011201681.1_pt1 | contig 72601 bp, 61 predicted proteins | sample 8958161 | NCBI WGS metagenome assembly JADMIO01 (sample SAMN16585339, study PRJNA669376) | soil metagenome | isolation source: Crop rotation soil | place: USA: Cullars Rotation, Alabama | collected 2011 | reverse complement strand
GCCGCGACTTCAAGTCACGTGAATTCCAAGCTTCGGATCCCACTGTGCTGGAAATTTGCACCATCGCAAATCCTGAGAAGATCGCACCGGCAACAAAGTATGGCGGAAAGATGGTCGTATGCCAGCCGGGAATGACTGAAGTGGCGAAGTCAAAAGACACGATCGTATGCACAGACAACACCAGGGGCGTACTCAACCCCGCCAGGACCAGGGCAAGTGTTTCAAACCGCTGCCAGTGTTTTGTAGAACCGGTCCATCCAAATGAAGCAATTCCATAAAACATTTTGCGCCATTTGAGTTTGGCCCTGTCCCGCAACGTTGCCAGATCGGGGATCAAACCGCTATACCAGAAAAGAAGTGAAACGGTAAAATAAGTTGAGATGGCGAACACGTCCCACAACAGCGGAGAGTTGAAGTTCGGCCACAGCGGACCGCGGGTATTTGGATAAGGCAGTACAAAGAACGCCATCCAAACGCGGCCCATGTGCCAGATCGGGAATTGTCCCGCGCAGATCACGGCGAAGATCGTCATCGCTTCTGCCGCACGGTTCACCCCTGTACGCCACCCCTGGCGGAAAAGCAACAGGATCGCGGAGATCAGGGTTCCGGCATGACCGATCCCGATCCACCAGACGAAATTCGTGATGTCCCAGCCCCAGCCCGTTGTCTTATTCAAATTCCATTGGCCGACTCCGTAAATAACTTCCATGGTAACGGACACGACGCCACAACAAAGCAGGATCACGGCAATAATAAACCCGATCCACCACAGCCGGGTAGGATTTGTTTCCACCGGTCTGCAGATATCCACGCTGACGTCATGATAATCCTTTGTCCCATCAACCAGCGGTGCTCTAACCTGCGATTCGTAACGGAGTAATGACATATCGTTTTGCTTTCGTAACTGTCTTGCGACCGTTCTTTTTTTTATTCTTTCGGTTCAATGATCCCGCTGCCTAACCCTCCTTCCGTGGATCGATCACCTCGTCTGTGTTGCGAACCTTCGCGAGGTAATTGATGTTGGGCAGCGTATGTATCTGTTCGATCACATAGAACGTGCGGAGTTCATTCTCTTCGCGCATTTTCGTGATCCTGCTTTCCTTATCGTGAACGTTTCCAAATACAATAGCGTCAGTCGGGCAGGCCTGCATACAGGCCGTTTTGGCTTCGCCATCCTTTAAAACCCGGTCTTCTTTTTTTGCCGTGAGTTTGGCGTCCTGCAGTCTTTGTACGCAGAACGAACATTTTTCCATGACACCGCGGCTGCGCACGGTCACATCCGGATTCAGCACCATCCTCGTCAGGTCATCCATCATTTGTTCGGTGACAACCGGGTCAAGCTTACCGACGATCCACTGGTCCTGGTTATTCGGGAAACTGTCAGCGCCGGTATAATCCGCCCAGTTGAAGCGGCGGACCTTATATGGACAGTTGTTGGCGCAATATCTGGTCCCGATGCAGCGGTTGTAGACCATCTGGTTGATGCCTTCGCTGTTGTGGTTGGTCGCCGATACCGGGCAGACGTTCTCACAAGGAGCATTATCGCAATGCTGACAAAGCATCGGCTGGAAGACAACTGCGGAGAGATCATCGGGATTTTTCTCATCGCTGACAAAGTACCTGTCAATACGAAGCCAGTGCATATCATGGTAGCGAAGCACTTCGTTTCTCCCGACAACCGGAACGTTGTTCTCTGCATGACACGCGATCACACAGGCCTGGCAGCCGATGCAACTATTCATGTCAATGCTCATTCCCCACTTCAGACCCGGCTGCGCGTAGTTGGGGTAGATCGTCGCTTCTGTGCGATAATCCCCGGTCGCCGGTGCATATTCTTTCGCGAGATCTTCGCGGTATTCCTTATAGTGATTGGGATATTTTTTAAAAGTCGCAAGCGTTGTTTCACGAACGACTTCAACGCGGCCATCATAACTGTTCTGGATCTGCATTTGGGCGATCTTTTCAGTGTCGCCTGTTTTTGTCACCGAAACATCGCTCGCCGCGTAGATGACGTTTGTTCCGTTAAAAGTCGCGAAAGGATAAGCGTTCAAACCGATGCCTTCCGCTGCCTTGCCCATTCCTTTCGATCTGCCATATCCAAGCGCAACGGCAACGGTATTGGGGTTCATGCCCGGGATCACCAGCGAAGGCAGTACGAGTTCATGCGCGCCGACCTTGATACTCAGAACGGGTTTGCTTGGATAGTATTCGTAGTCTGTGCTTTCGTATGCAATACCCAGCTCCCTCGCTTTTGCGGGCGAGATCATGGCATAGTTGCCCCAGGTTGCTTTTGTGATCGGGTCAGGAGCTTCCTGTAGCCAGGGGTTACCTGCCTGTTTGCCGGTGCCCATGGTGACCTTTTGGTAAAGGACCAATTCGTCTTTGCCTCCTTTTTTCATACTGCCAATGGCGGCTGCTGCGGCAGCTACGCTGCCCGCGTTGAATGATCCGCCGGACGCGCCTCCGGGCGCTGATTCAAGAACACCATTTTGAAGTGCCGTGTCAAAGGCCGTATCACCACCGAGTTTTGAAGTCCAGTAGTTCTTGAAATATGTCTCGTAGTCAGGAGTGGTACTGCCGCTCCATTTCAGCAGAGAGGTTTGAAAATATCTTGTTTTGAACAGCGGGTAGATGGTAGGCTGAAGAAAACTGATGTACCCGGTTTTTGCCTCTGCATCACCCCAGCTTTCCAGGTAGTGATGACTGGGGACGAGGTACTGGCATAGTTCAGCGGTCTCGTCAATTTTTGCAGTAAACGATACACTCAGCTTCACGTTTTTCATCGCTGCTTTGAAACCGGCGGCGTCCACGTAGTCATAAGCCGGGTTTGCATCGTAGATCAGCAGCGCGCCAACCTGTCCGGCCTTCATCGCCGCAACGAGGTCCGTCATGTCCTTATCGACACCCTGGCGATAATTCAGCGTGGAAGACCAGTCAATCGTCTTTCCGTAGGCTCCTATCTGCTGGTTGATCGCGTTCACGATCGTTTGAACATTCACGTCGTTGCTGCCTGAAACGACAACCGCGGCGCCGTTGCTGTTCTTCAGATCACCGGCGACTTTCGTGATCGCCTGTTGAAGTTTTGTATCAATCTGCGGCGGTGTGACAGAACCGCCGAGCGCTGCATACAACGCGAGCGCCACCGTGCCTGTTTCGGATGGGCGATGACTGAAGCGTTCGTCTGCACACGCGCCGGTCATGCTGAGAAAGCTTTCAAACTGGTAATGCTTGCTCATCGACGGGTTTTTCTCATCGATCTTGCGACCGTAAGAATAACCGCGCGCGATCTCGACGGGGCTTAGCCATGTGCCGAGAAAATCCGCTTCGATGCCGACGATGACCTTTGCATTTTCAAACCGGTAAGAAGGGATGGCACGATTGCCAAAACCGGATTCATTGGCCTGCAACATGCCGCTATATGAAACCGCGTCATACTGCACATGCCTGCTTCCGGCGTGTTTGCTGAGAAATTCAGTGATGATCTGTTTTGTAGTGGGTGAAGTGATCGAGCTTGTCAGTAAGACCACTGAAGACCCGTTCAGGCCACCAATAGCGTCGCCAACCATCCGGTCCAACTGGTCAAAAGTCGGGATCTCCTCAAATTTGCCATTCACGTTCCGCTTTGGATGCGGAAGCCGGTACATATCGTAGAGGTCCAGAACGGAAGCCTGCGCACGCGGGGATGTTCCCCCTTTTGTAAAGGAACACAGATCATTGCCTTCTATCTTGATCGGCCGGCCATCACGCACTTTGGCAATGACAGGGATCACGTCTCCATCCTGCACATAAGTTGTTGCATAATATTTGGCAACGCCGGGATATACATCACCGGGTTTGTTGGCAAATGGCATGACGCGCCGGGTGGGAACTTTACAACTTGCAGCGAGTGCGGCAGCGGCTGTGCTGAAACCCAGGTATTTCAAAAAGTCACGGCGCGGAGTGGCAGCTTCGAGTACACCCGTTCCGAGTTCTTCGAACGGCAGCTCTTCACGAAATTCATCCTGCGCCATTTTCCTCGAAGCCTGCTCATCATTCAGCTCACCGAACTTTTGCCAAATTTTTTTTCCCATATTCCTGTTTCCCTTAAGAGCAATTTAGTTTTGAACCGACAGGCTGCCGGAATCCCGGTGACCCGCAATCCCGCAACCCGGGACTGAAATATTATGAACAATAAACTTTAAGCTAAAGAACTTTTCTTCCAATCAATAGTGACATTTCTGGCATTCCACGCCGCCGATATCTTTTACCGTAATGCTGTCCATTCTGCCCGCCTTGAAATCGTTGTGGAATTTTTCATAAATGCTGTAAAACTTGTTGCCAGTGCTGTCGGTATAATCAAAATTGACCTTTGTTTCGCGGTGACAGTTGACGCACCAGCCCATGCTCAGTTCAGCGAACTGCTTCACTTCATCCATCTCCGTGATATTGCCATGGCACGTCTGACACTGTACCCTTCCTGCCCGCACGTGCTGCGAATGATTGAAATAAACATGGTCAGGAAGATTATGGATCTTGATCCATTCAACCGGCGCCTTGATCATGGAAGCGTTCCATTTCATCGCGTTTTGGGGATCAAAACCGGCATATTTATATAAGGTATGGATCTGCTCAGTGCCATTGACCTCATTGCCCTCTTCATCAAACAGCTTTGGGCCTTTTTCGTATGTCTGGATCGTTTTGTGACAATTCATACATACGTTGACCGAAGGGATGGCCGCATGACGGCTTTCCCATGCGTTGCCATGACAGTACAGACAACTGATCTGGTTCACACCGGCATGAACGCGGTGCGAATAAAATATAGGTTGACGGGGCTCGTATGCCTGCTGACGGCCGAGACCAATGGCCCCTTTTGTGATAAAGTAACCCGCAACGATAAAGAGCAGGATCGTGATCAGTGCGATATAGACTTTGTTCCTGTAAAATGGGATGGGGTCCGGCCGAAGAATGCCTTCGCTGTCGTCTGACAATTTCTTCAAATTGCTGTTGACCTGCATGAGGATCAGGGCAATGATGCCCATGATCAGCGAAATAACACCAAAGATCACCCAGCTTTTGTTGTTTTGTTCAGGGGCAGGACTTGTCTCCGTTGGCCCACCCTCAGGAGGATTTCCTCCGGAATTCTTGTTGATATATTCCAGGATCGCATCGATATCCTTCGGAGCGAGATCCGGAAAATGCGTCATGGCGGTGCCGCCAAATGTTGCCTTCAGATCCTTTGCATAACCATTTTTTGCAGCGAACGCATCAGAATTATGGATCCAGTCATACAGGTTTTTGCGATCGCCCCAGGGACCCCGTGTTTCCACATTTGCCAGCGCCGGGCCGACAAGCTGTTTTGTGATCGAATGGCAGCTGGCGCAATTTGCACTGAAGAGCTGTTTACCATCTTGTGCGAAAACTGAGAGGGAGAAGAATGAAACTAGAGCTATCAGGACAAATTTCCTGTTGATTGGGTTACATGGGATCATAGTCTCGGTTAACTGCAGAATGTGGATAATTCTTAGTTGGCTGCAAAAATAAGTCAGTAGCATTATAAAAGAACATCGATTTTAAAATTTTTTTAACCGTTTACCACTATGCAACTCAAATGATTAATAAAAAAATTTTATTTGCAGTAACGATGTCATGAAAAAGTAAACCGACCTGATAAATGCACAAAAATTTGCTGCGTTCAGACGTCAAACTTTGAACTTTATCGCATCTTCAACCACATGCTGTGACCGATCAAAAGACCACCTTCGTGAAGCAGGAACATCATCGTCCCCGGATCGCCATCTTTGCGTCAGGCGCGGGGACGAACGCCAAGAACCTGATCGAATATTTCAACAAACATCACTCCGCTGAAGTCAGCCTGATCGTGTCAAATAAGAAGGACGCCGGTGTGCTGGGGATTGCCAGGGATGCCCGTGTCCCTGCGCTGATCATCGAGAAAGAAAAATTTTTCCGGACGGGCGAGTATGTAAAACAACTGCAGGAAGCCCGGATCGATTTTATCGTTCTCGCCGGTTTTTTGTGGAAGATGCCAGCAGCATTTATCGATGCCTGGCCGCGCCGGATCGTAAATATCCACCCGGCGCTCCTGCCCGGTTACGGTGGAAAAGGCATGTATGGAGCGAACGTTCACACGGCTGTCTTAAATGCAAACGAAACAAAGAGTGGCATCACGATCCATTTCGTCGACGAGCACTATGATAACGGTGACATTATTTTCCAGGCTGAATGCCCGGTCATGCCAGGCGACAGCCCTGAAACGCTGGCGCGGCGGATCCATCAACTCGAATACGATCATTATCCGCGCGTGGTTGAAGAACTGGCGGCGGGGCTGCGGGCGCGCGGCGGTCAGTCATCACTTTAGAATAGCATTTGCATTTTGTTTGCGTACTTGCGGTTCAAACTTTCCTGTTGAAGAAGGTTATATTTTACTTGCCCGGGTTCCTCGTGGTTTTCATGGCCGTCCCGGCCGCCCTGACTGCGCAGTACGTAGTGAAAGGTACCGTGTACGACAGTTCGAGGCAATATGCGCTCGAGGCTGTAACCGTGATGAGTTCTTCCGGCAAGGGAGCGCTGACTGACATGAACGGGAATTACCAGATCCAGGTTGGTGAGAAGGATTCCATCTGGTTTTCGTATCTCGGCAAGCCGACGATCCGGTATGCGGTGCTCAAGATGACTGATCCGCTTCATTTTGACATTTCATTGCGGGTGAACGTCACCGTGATGAAAAACGTAACAGTCAGACCCCGGGACTACCGCATGGATTCCCTGCAGAACCGCCGGGACTATGCAAAAGCTTTCGATTTTCAGAAGCCGGGACTGCGTCCAACGCTTGGCGGCGGACCAGGAGGCGTGGGAGTCGGGTTTGATCTTGACCAGATCATCGAGATGTTCCAGTTCAGAAAGAACCGCAATATGCAGCGGTTCCAGGCAAGGCTCATCGAAGAAGAACATGAGAAGTATGTGGACCACAAATTCAGCAAACAGATCGTCCGCCGGTTAACAAACCTGAGCGGCGAGCGGCTTGATAGTTTTATGGCGATATACCGGCCCTCCTATCAGTTCGCAGTCATCACGTCGGATTACGAATTCCAGTCGTACATCAAAGAATGTTTTGCCAAATTCCAGGCTGGTGAAGCAAGGCAGCGCGGGTTTTGACGCCACCCGCGCGGACCAATCTAATTTCGTCATATCTTTCTTTTCCTAACATGCATGCTATGAGAATTTCCACACTCCTTTGCCTTTTGTGCATTTCATGCTCCCTTTTTGCGCAGCCCAATTCTCAAAAAACCGCCACCCAACCAGATCCCCTGACACCGGCTATGGCGGGGGTGAACACGTTAGGCGAAGCGACCCCGGCATCCGTGGGCATGTCCGCGGATCGGCTTGCACGGATCGACCAGCTGGTCACCGACTACGTTAATAAACATTTTATCGCGGGTGCAACGGTGCTAGTGGCAAGGAGAGGGACGATCGTATACTATAAAGGAATCGGCTACGACGACATTGAAAAGAAAACACCGATCAGGCGTGACGCAATTTGCAGGATCGCCTCGCAAACAAAAGCGATAACAAGCGTTGCCGTGATGATGCTTTGGGAAGAGGGAAAGATCTCCCTGGAAGACCCCGTCAGCAAATACATTCCCGAATTCAAAAATCCCAAAGTTCTGGACAAGTTCAACCCGGCGGATAGCAGCTACACGACCGTGCCGGCAAAACGTGAGATCACGATCAGGGACCTGTTGACGCATACGTCGGGCATCGCTTATGCACAGATCGGAACAAAGGAATCAAACGCGATTTACTACAAGGCCGGCGTTGTTGGAGGCATAGGCGTTGACAAGATCGTTTTAGGTGACAAAATGAAGATCCTTGGTGGTCTTCCGTTGATGCATCAGCCTGGCGAAAAATGGACGTATGGCCTGAACACTGACCTGCTGGGTTATTTGATCGAGGTGGTTAGCGGAATGAACCTTGATCAATTTTTTCATAAGCGCATCTTCGAGCCGCTGGGTATGAAAGACACTTACTTCTATCTCCCAAAAGAAAAACGTAACCGGCTAACGGTACTGAATTCAGAAGACTCGCTTGGTCATGTACAAAAAGACAGCGCAACCTATTCGCTGAATGGCACCATGTGGACGAACTATCCGGCGATGGAAGGCACTTATTTTTCGGGTGGCGGCGGGTTATCTTCCACCGCCTATGACTACGGCATATTTATGCAGATGTTGTTGAATGGGGGAACTTATAATGGCAAACGTATTTTGAGCCGGACCACGATCCGGATGATGACAACAAACCAGATCGGCGACCTGGACGTGGGCGATGGAAAATTCGGTTTGGGTTTCGGACTTGCAACAGAGAAAAGCGCCGCAAAAGCGCCGCCGTCGGTGGGAACATTTTCATGGGGAGGCATGTTCAGTTCAACTTACTGGATCGACCCGAAAGAAAAGATCATTGCACAATTCTTCCTCCAGCAGTTCCCAAACAGCCATGGGGAAATTCATGAAAAATTCAGAAACCTGGTGTATGCGGCGATCAACGACTGACCGGGAACATCGCCATGAGTGAGCATCTTCATAACGAGCTGAAGAAAGAATTTCAACTGGAGCGCTTCGTGCTTTTCAGCGATGCTGTGTTCGCGATCGCGATCACCCTTCTTGTGATTGAACTTAAGGTCCCGGAGATCGGAAAAGAGATCAGTGAAGACGCGGTGCTCGCCGGTCTTGCAAGACTGGTACCAAAGTTCATCGGCTTTTTCTTCAGTTTTTTTCTCATCGGGCTATACTGGACAGTTCACCACCGTATGTTTGGATTCCTTGTCAGCTACACTCCGCAACTGCTATGGCTGAACCTCGGATTTCTGCTTGCGATCGTGCTGATGCCTTTCAGTACGGCGTTTTACAGCGATTATTCCCAGCCGGAAACGATCAAATTGATCACGCCACTGGTTTTTTATGTTGCTAACCTGTGGCTGATCGGCATCATGAACTTTGCCCTTTGGGCCTACATCGGGAATCCATCCAAAAAAGTCGCGGAGGGTCTTACCGACCGCACTTTTCTGAAGGTTGCGAAACTCAGATCGGTCGCCGTGCCGATGGTTTTCACACTCGTCATTCCCGCCGCCATGGTGCTTCCCGGTCTTGCGCGATTTGTTCCCATGTTGATCCCTGTGGTGATGAAATTGATCCAGAAATATTTTGAAAGAAGATCGAAGAAACAGAACTGATCTAGTATCATGCTCAAATAAACAATCACCATGAGAAAGCTTTTATTCATCCTGCTGGCCTGTATCGGGGTTAGCGCGTTCGGCCAGGCAGATTCGATCCCGTCATTTGTCAAAGACAGCCTTGACAACTATGTGAACCGGGCTTTAACCGAATGGGAAATTCCGGGCGTTGCAGTTTGCATCGTGAAGGACGGGAATGTGGTCCTTATGAAAGGGTATGGCGTTCGGGACTATGATACAAAAGAAAAAGTGGACGAAAACACGCTGTTCATGATCGGCAGCAATACCAAGGCTTTTACCGCCACCGCTCTGGCTATACTTGACAACGAGAAAAAATTGTCGCTGGATGACAAAGTAACAAAGTGGCTGCCGCAATTCAAGCTTGATAACGCCGCGGCGGGCGAGCAGGCGATCATTCGTGACCTGCTTTGTCACCGGATCGGTTTCCGCACGTTCCAGGGCGATTTCACTTATTGGACAAGCAATCTTACGAGAGACGAAGTGATTGAAAAAATGAGCCACATCAAGGCAACTTACCCCTTCCGGACACACTGGGGCTATACAAACGCCGCATTCCTTACCGCCGGCCAGATCATTCCGAAGGCAGCTGGCGTGCCATGGGAAGAATATGTAAAGGCAAAGATCTTCGATCCCCTGGACATGAAACGCACACTGGCATTGAGCAAAGACTTTCCTGCCGCTCAAAACCGGTGCTCTCCGTATACAAAATCAGACGGCAAACTCGTGAAGATCCCGGTTTGCTATATAGATAATCTCGCCCCTGCCGGCAGCATTGCGTCGTCGGTCAATGATATGAGTCATTGGGTGATCATGCAACTCGCAAACGGCAAATACCATGGAAACACGGTCGTCCCCGCATCTGCGATCGCCCAAACACGTATACCCCATTCAATCCTTGGAGATGATAAGCCGATCTTCAACGAAGGTCATTTTGCTTTGTACGGTCTCGGCTGGTTCCTGCAAGAATATTGCGGACGAAAGATCGTTTCTCACACCGGCGGCGTGAATGGTTTTGTCACCAGCGTAACACTTGTGCCAGAAGATGATCTCGGGATCATTGTATTCACGAACACCGATCAGAACCTGTTCTATGAAGCGCTGAAATGGGACATCATGGATGCTTACTTCAATAAGCCGGCGCGGGACTACAGCAAAGTTTATCTCGGCTTTTACAATTCTGACGCCCAAAACCAGATGAAGATTGATAAGGCCCGCCAGGATTCTGCAGCCATGCATTTGAAATCTTCACTGCCGGTCACGGCCTATGAAGGCAATTATTTCAATGACGTGTACGGTGAGATGAAAGTCGTCCAGGAAAATGGCGAGCTGAAAATGAAATTCTCGCATCATCCCAATATGTATGCGAAACTTGAACCCCTCGGCGGTGACCGCTTTTATGCAACATTCACCGATCCGGAATTCAGCAAGGCCGTCTTCCCTTTTCATGTTGAGAACGGGAAGGTCAGATCGGTGACCGTAAAAGTCGCCGATTTTGTGGAGTACAATCCTTATGAGTTTTTGAAAAAATAGCCACGGCGGCCATTCACAATTTCAGAAGGCAATTGCCGTTTACTAAGGCATAACAACGAAACCCTTTCTATGGACCAGACCACGACCACCCTTGGCATCGGCACCCGTCTTCAGCATACGCAGCTCGGGCCGGGCGTCATTGTAGGCGTTCGCTATGCAACTTATCTCATTTCCTTTCTGAATCACGGCGTGCGTGAGATAGACAAAACCGATCAACACCTGGATGAGATCATCCCGGAAAATGTATCCGAAGAGATCGAAACACATGCCGACGTCGAAAAGTCTTTATTAAAAATTTTGCGGCTTTGGGGAGGGTTGAATGAAACAGTCCCGCTCGGTGACCGTTGGCGGAATGGAATGCTATTGCTTCAGCCCGCCGACAAGACGCAGAAACCAAAGGAAATTCCCATCGACGTGTTTTTTCATAAGATCGTTATGCTTCGTGATCGTCTTCGCGTCCTCGAGCAGAATATCAACGCGCATAAGCAACTCAGCGACGAAGACAAGATCAATCTCCAGCAATATATCACGCGGATTTACGGTTCTCTTACGACCTTTAATGTTCTGTTCAAAAACAAGGAACATTGGTTTGTAGGCGAAAAAGGCGCCCGTGAAGATTAGCTCAAATGTTGTTGCATATTCATCCTGTCAATCCGCCGGAACGACAGATCGCCGCCGCGGTCAGGGTGTTAAAGGAAGGCGGTGTGATCATTTATCCGACCGATACCATTTATGGTCTTGGCTGTGATATTTTCCAGCATGCTGCCGTAGAACGGATCTGCCGGCTGAAACAAATCACTCCTTCCAAAGCGCAATTGTCATTCGTTTGCTACGACCTCAGCGCCCTGAGCGAATATGCGAGACAGATCTCGCGGCCAACATACCGATTACTCAAAGAGCATTTACCCGGCCCATACACATTCATACTTCCTGCAAGCAGGCAGGTGCCAAAAATGCTGCAAAGCAAAAAGCAAACGATCGGCCTGCGGGTACCTGGCAACACGATCGCAAGATGCATTGTAAAGGAACTCGGCCACCCGATCCTCAGCGCTTCGCTCCCGGGCGAGCACGTTGAAGAGTACACTGATCCGGAAGTGATCAACGAAAAGTTTGGATCGCAGGTTGACCTGGTGATAGACGGCGGTATCGGTGGGTCCGTGGCATCAACGATCGTTGATTGCACCGACGAAACACCCGTGGTTCTTCGCCAGGGAGCGGGTGTATGGACCGACTGAGCGCAAAAAAAAGCACCGTTCAAAAGAACGATGCTCTAACCTTAGCCTGCGCTCGCAGGCATCAACCACTACTTAGCATTTCATCGAACGCGCGTCAGATCACGCGACCGTGACGCCTGTTATTATGACTATACCTGAAACGGTCGTGTCTTTCATGCATGCGGATGGAGGCCAGCCTTCTTCTTTCATGCCTGGTCAGATGACCGTCACGTCTTCCATGACGAAGCGCCATGTGATAGCGGAATTCATCGTGACGCAGACGGCGCCTTTCAAACCTCGAGAGTTCGCGGTGATGAATATTTTGACCCTGGCGGTGGCGGTGGAAATCGCCGCGATCCTGTGCGGATGCGGACAACGACGCGATACCGCAGAAAATGAGGCCGAGCAATAGTATTTTTTTCATGGTAAACTTTTTTCGTTAATAAACATTTTATCTCCCTGAGACGGGAACCGCGAAAGGAGGTTTAAAGCCTGGTTTGAGCTTTAACAATTGGGACCGGGAAAGCGTTGGTTAGTAGGGCCAAGCGTTAATCCTCAAACAGCTCCAATTGGGCCGCCTTGATGTCAAAGCTTTTCCGGTGGTATTTGCAGAGGCCGTGATTTTCGATCGCTTTGCAATGTTCGCGCGTGGCGTATCCCTTATTTCTCTCCCAACCGTAATGCGAATATTCGGAATGGATGCCTTTCATGTAATCATCCCGGTACGTTTTTGCAAGGATGCTGGCTGCCGCAATGGCTGAATATTTTCCGTCACCCTGGATGATACATTGGTGAGGCACCTCACGGTAACGGGTAAACCGGTTGCCATCGATCAGCAGCAGCCCCGGTTGTTCGGTGAGCTGGTCAAGCGCGAGGTGCATTGCTTTGAACGATGCGTTCAAAATGTTAATGTGGTCTATCTCGTCATTGTCAACTACACCGACTGCGAAGGCAACGGCTTTTCTTTCGATCACTTTTCTGAGCTTATACCTGTCCGGCTCTGCAACCTGTTTTGAATCGTTCAACAGCGGATGGTAAAATTTCGCGGGCAGGATCACGGCGGCTGCGAACACGGGTCCCGCAAGACAGCCGCGACCGGCTTCGTCACACCCGGCCTCCATTACATCTTTTTGAAATCGAAGTCTTAACAAGCGAGTTGATTAATGATGCTCCTGCACTACGGGGCTAAATTAGTAGATTCGTGACGAGAAATTTTTCTTGTGATGCTGGAGTGGATAAAATCCCCGTGGCCCTGGTATGTTGGCGGTCCGATGATCGGGCTCGCAGTGCCACTGTTGCTCATTTTTGGCAACAGGCGACTTGGTGTTTCTTCTTCCCTGAGACATATTTGCGCCATCTGTTTCCCGTCAAATCTTCCTTTCTTTCAATACGACTGGCGAAGGGAAGCCTGGAATTTGTTTTTTGTTTCGGGTATCCTGGTCGGCGCCTTTATTGCATGGATGGCTCTTTCAGATCATTCCGCCGTGATCGTGGCGCCACGGCTTGCATCCGATCTGCAGGCTGCCGGAGTCACGGACCTCTCGAAACTCGCTCCGCCGGATCTTTTTAACTGGCATGCGCTATTCACGCTTCGTGGATCGATCCTCATCGTTGCCGGTGGATTTCTTGTGGGCTTTGGCACCCGGTACGCTGGCGGTTGCACTTCGGGTCATTCGATCATGGGAATGTCAAACCTGCAATGGCCCTCCCTGGTTGCAACCGTTTGCTTCATGACCGGCGGCATCATTGTTACGAATCTGATCCTTCCCTATATCCTTCAATTGCATCCATGAAAGCATCGACCGTCAGCAACCAGCATGTAGAAACCGTGAACACTGACTTCGAGGTCCGGTCGCTTGATAGCGTCTGCATCAATACATCACAAGTGAGTCAGCCCGGCTGGTTCAACATCGTTTACCTGGTGATCGGCATTCTGTTCGGGATCGTGCTGGTCAAAACAGAAGTCATCTCATGGTTCAGGATCCAGGAGATGTTTCGCTTTCAAAGTTTTCACATGTACGGCGTCATGGGGTCAGCACTCATCACCGGCATCATATCCATCTGGCTGATCAAAAAATTTAAAGTGAAGACCATCTATGGTGAACCGATCCAGTTATACAGGATCAGGTTCAGCAAAGGACAGGTATATGGCGGATTGATGTTTGGATTCGGATGGGCTTTGACAGGCGCATGTCCCGGGCCTTTGTTTGCATTGATCGGCAGTGGGACGACGGTGATCATTGTAGCTCTACTGAGCGCCATTGCAGGCACATGGACATACGGATTGTTGCGCAACAGGCTTCCACATTGAAATCATTTTCTCATGAAGACCATAAGGTCATCGTGGTTTCCGATCCTTCTTGGAATGATCATCCTCGTTGTGATCATCAACGAAACGTTGTTTTCCCCGCAGCCGTCGGCCGGGCAATCGCCGATCATTGCACATACTTCAACCGTTGACTGGCAGGCGCCGGACATCAATGACCTGCCCAACGACCAGAACGGCGCGGCGATCAGGTATGGTCGTGAACTGATCATGAACACTGCACTTTTCTTCGGCCCAAAAGGAAAGATCGCTCCACTCACGAACGGCATGAATTGCAGCAATTGCCACCTGGATGCCGGTGCAAAACCTTTTGGCGGTTGCTTTTCAGCTGTTGCGTCAACCTATCCAAGATATCGCGAACGCAGCGGAAGGATCGAATCGATCCAGTTCCGTATCAACGACTGCATGATGAGAAGCCTGAATGGCAAACCGGTGGATTCCACTGGCAAAGAGATGAACGCAATGATCGCTTATCTCACCTGGATCGGCGGGGGTGTGCAAAAAGGCGTAAAACCGGCGGGTGCGGGTCTGGCTGACCTGCCTTTTCTTGACCGGGCCGCAGACCCTGCCAAAGGACAGCTGGTCTTCCAGGCAAGATGCACATCGTGCCATGGAGACGAAGGACAGGGATTGCTCAGCCACGATTCATCGATCTATTTATATCCGCCATTATGGGGTGACCACAGTTTCAATGTGAGCGCCGGACTATACCGCATCTCGAGGATCGCTTCTTTTATCAAATTCAACATGCCGTATGGCCAGGCATCTTTTGACGCGCCGGCATTAACCGATGAAGAAGCCTGGGACGTTGCCGCGTTCATAGTTTCAAAACCGAGACCGGAAAAATTTTTTGCCGAAGACTGGCCAAAGCGGGCATCAAAACCAGTGGATTACCCTTTCGGCCCTTACGTTGACCAGTACACCGAAACGCAGCATAAGTACGGCCCCTTTCGGCCTATATCCCAAAAAAAATAAAAGGCGCCCGTAAGACGCCTTTCAAACAAATTCCTCTCATGTCTAGCCTGCGTAACAGTAAGCGCATTTGTTTTCCTGCGCTCTTCCAACAGCCCAGACACCAGACGGCACTAGGGTGACGCCCGGAAGAATGGCTGCTTTCCATTCATTGTAGACATCCGCCGCCTTCATCCCCATCTTGTCTGCTGCAGCGGCGCTATAAACTGTGGTGGCCGCATTACACACGACGAATTGCACGCCGCTTTCCTGTAATTCATTGATGCCGATCTGGACCGGGCCGATACCGGGGAACTTGTATGTACCCGGAGCCGGCTTCCAAAACGGGTTGTGATCAAGCGGCTTCTTGTCTTCGCCAAGCACCTCGAACATTTCGCCCAAATTGTATTTTTTCCAAAGGTCATCGTTAAAAGCATAGGGTATGCCATCATGACGAAGAACAACAACGGCATTATTGTCCTTCTCGTTACCGCCCGGCATCATATTCGTCATCAAAAATACCCGCGGCCATGCGAAGGGCAGGACGCTATTGGGTTTCACAACGTCGAAAACGATGCGGTGCTTTCCTTTCAGATTTTTAAATACCATTTCGGCCGGATCTTCGGGATCTGTTACCGCGTGTTCCGGGCTTGCATGAAGTTGTTGCAGCGGTGCACTGAGTGTTGCGAGACCCATCGCTGCCGCGCCAGTGGCAACACTTCCGAGGAATCCACGACGTGATTGTGGATTTTTTTCATGCGACGACATAAACATTGGTTTTAGTGATTGAATGAGTTGTTGAGTGAACCAGAAAAGCTACGAAAATTCGAAAGTAGGCCAATAAATTTTTTCAATACATACCACTTTGCGGGGATCGCGAAAGAACAGGAGATAGATATGTCGCTAAATTTGCGCACGTTATGACGTTAGTGAAACGATCAAGACCGGTTGCCATCTGGCTTCTTGCAGGGGTCGGTATGCTGATGGTCCAGGTCCTTCTTGGTGGTGTCACCCGGCTGACGGGCTCCGGGCTGTCAATCACCGAATGGAAACCGATCATGGGTGCGCTGCCTCCATTGAACGAACACCAGTGGAATGAGGCATTTGAGAAATACAAACAGATCGCGCAATTCAAATATCTGAATGCATACTTCACGTTGTCTGACTTCAAGTCGATCTTCTTTTGGGAATGGTTCCACCGGCTTTGGGCGAGGCTGATCGGCGTGGCTTTCATTATTCCTTTTGTGATCTTCCTGGTTCAAAAACGATTTGACAGGACCATGGTGCGGCCGATGGTCATACTGTTTCTACTGGGAGCTCTGCAGGGCCTTGTCGGATGGATCATGGTCATGAGCGGTCTTGAAGACTCCGAAAGGCTATATGTGAGTCATTACCGGCTGGCGATCCATTTTATTCTTGCGCTCGTCCTGATCTGTTACACACTTTGGTTTGCGCTGCAGCTGCTGATCGCTGAGGACAAAAGAACTGATCACCCGGCCGCACGGTCGTTCTTATCCTGGATCATTGTCGCCCTCGTGATACAACTGATCTATGGCGCTTTCATGGCAGGATTAAAAGCCGGGCCCTATGCCACGACCTGGCCGGATATCAACGGCCGGTTCTATCCGGCGGGATTAAACGCCGGGAAAGGATTTGCGCGATTTTTTGACAACCCACTGACTGTGCAATTTATCCATCGCACACTCGGCTACCTGCTGCTGCTTGCCGTGATCGCTTTCACAATAAAATTCAGCAGGACGTCTTCACGCCTGTCGGGAAAAACGATCTGGCTGCCGCTTGTGATCGTTTGCCTGCAGGTTCCGCTTGGTATCATTACAGTGATCAATGCCGCATATCCCGGCCGTCTGTTGTGGCTGGGCGTCTCTCACCAGTTTATGGCCATGCTGCTCCTTCTCTCCCTCGAAGTGCAATATTTTTTGTGGTCCGCGAAGCGGCGACTGAGTCTTTGAACCAAATGGCGATAGCAAGGTGATTCGCCGGTGTTGCTGGGCAAACGATCCGCAGGAGAAACTTTTCCGGCATTTTTTTCATCCCCAGCCGGGCGTTGACGGGCAAATGCAGGTGAGGCGTGCAAAACAACCCGAGGGAAGTCTTTTGCATTCCCAGCCGGCAAGTCAAACAGGCGAGAGGCATTCGAAGAAATTGGCAACGAATCAAAGCAAGCAAATGACGCGATGAAGCCTTTTTGCATGCCAGCCGGCAAGTCAAACAAGCGAGAGGCATTCGAAGAAATTTGGCAACAAATCAAGGCGAAGCGCAGCGGTTGCGAAAAATGCGAGCCCTGGCGAGCATATTTTTCGCAGCGGAGCAAGCCGTAGCATTTGTCCAAATTTCTTCGCAGCCGCGAGCGTTTGACTTGCGGCAATGCAAAAAGGCGAGCGTTTGACTTGTGGCAATGCAAAAAGAGGAAATGAACCCCGAGGCACCGGCGTTCGAGTTGTGGCAAATGCAGGCAATGCATGCCAAACGACGCGAGGAAGCCTTTTTGCATTCTCAGCCGGCAAGTCAAACAAGCGAGAGGCATTCGAAGAAATTTGGCAACAAATCAAGGCGAAGCGCAGCGGTTGCGAAAAATGCGAGCCCTGGCGAGCATATTTTTCGCAGCGGAGCAAGCCGTAGCATTTGTCCAAATTTCTTCGCAGCCGCGAGCGTTTGACTTGTGGCAATGCAAAAAGGCGAGCCTTTGACCTCTGGCGATGCAAAAAGGCGATTGAAAGTGCCGTGGAGCAGCCGCTTCCATGATCGCGAATTAAATATTAATTTTAGGAGGAAGCCTGGCGGAATTCCTATGGAAAAAAACATGCACCATTGACCTCATGAAAGCCTGGTTACGCGGATTCTACTATTCTCTTCCGGTTCAACTTGTCTTTCTTCACTTCAGAAGATACCAGGTTTTGCTCGTATTCTGGTTTGTCCTGTTCAGCACCATTGGCGGAATGTTCATGAAAAATTTTGGTGCCGATTCCCTGTTCCTGGCGCCGGAATACCTCGGCAATGTCAACGCCGCGGGGTTTGCGATCGTCGGTATCGCGATCGGGATGTTCATCATGAGCTGGAACGTCACGACTTTTATCCTGTTCAGCCGCTATGTGAAGTTCCTCGCAACAACCAGCAATCCCTTCCTGCGGTACTGCGTCAACAATAGCGTTATTCCTGTCATATTCCTTGTCTTTTATTTCGTGAGGGCATGGGAATTTGACCACTATAAAGAACTGATCCGAACGGTTGATATCCTGTTTCTTTGCGGCGGATTTCTGGTTGGCCTTGTTCTGATGTTCACCGTCTCGGTTTTCTATTTTTTTCGTGCAGACAAAACCATCTTGCGGCAAATGGTACCGGTGATGAAAGGAGGCAGGGAAATTCCGGCGCCTGACGTCGATGAATCTTTGTTAAGGGTTGACTGGTATCTCGAAACCCCCCGAACTGTAAAAAAGACCAGGAATGTGGCGCACTACACCCAGGACTTCATCGACACTTTATTCAAGCGACATCACTTTGCCGCGGTGATCGCCATCTTTATCGCGTTTGCGATGTTGCTGATCGTTGGGTTTTTCCTGGAAAACCCTTTTTTCCAGATACCGGCCGCCGCAAGCATTACGATACTTTTTGCCATCCTGATCGGTGTGTCGGGAGCGTTCAGCTATTTTTTGCAAAGCTGGAGCGTTCCATATCTGCTCATGCTCCTGCTTGTCCTAAACTTCTTTTACAAGCTGGAATGGATCGACCCACGGAATAAAGCGTATGGTCTCAATTACTCAAACAAGGATGAGCGGCCTGAGTATTCCCGGCAGGCATTGTTGCAGCTGTGTAATCCGGCCGACGTGGAAAAGGACCGGCAACATATGATCCAGATCCTCGAAAACTGGAAACGTAACCAGGGAGAAGAAAAGCCGCTGCTCGTACTGATCAATACCAGCGGGGGCGGCAGCCGGAGCGCAGCCTTCACGATGAATGCGCTGCAGAAGCTTGACAGCGTAACGCACGGGTCGCTGATGAAAAAGACCTTCCTGATCACGGGCGCGTCGGGCGGTATGCTCAGCGCCACATATTTCCGCGAACTGTACCTGCAAAAACAAAAAGACAGCTCTATTGATCTGCGCGATCATCATTATGTTGATGACATTTCCGGCGATCTTTTGAATCCGATGTTCTCATCTTTTGTTGCCAGGGATCTCATCGCCCCCGCGCAAAGATTCCATGTGGGACCGTACGAATATGTGAAGGACCGCGGGTATGCTTTCGAGATGAAACTGGATCAGAATACCGAGGGCTTTCTTGACCGCCGCCTCGGAGATTATAATCGCGCTGAATCCGATGCGACCATCCCGCTCATCTTTTTCAATTCTGTTGTCACCAGGGACGGAAAGAAAATGGTGATCAGCACGCAACCCGTCAGGTTTATGATGCAGGGTAAACAGGACACGAGTCATCTGCCTGCGACGGACCCCGATATCATTGACTTTCGCAGTTTTTTTTCAAAGCAGGATCCGGACAATCTGCGCGTGTTGACCGCGCTGCGGATGAATGCGACCTTTCCCGTTGTGCTGCCTAATGTGTGGCTGCCTTCACGCCCCGTGGTAGATGTGATGGACGCAGGTCTTCGCGACAATTATGGACAGGAGACGGCGCTCCGTTTTCTTGCCAACTTCGACGAGTGGCTGCAGAAAAACACCCGGGGCGTATTGTTGATCCAGCTAAGGGACCGTGAAGCAGGGGGCTGGGAGAATCCGTATTATTCAGACAACATGACCGATCACATCACCAAGCCTTTCTTTCTCCTCCAGCACAACTGGTACAAGATGATGGAATATTTTCAGAATGACATGCTGTCTTACTACTCCGACAATCTTTCGTACGGACTTTACAAGGTAAGCTTCCAATACGCCGCGGACAATGACGAAAGCAAAGCCGCGCTGAATTTTCATCTCACGCAGAGCGAAAAAACAGATATTGGCCTCGCCATGAATTCTGAATTCAACCAGCGCTCTCTTCGTAAAGTGCAGCAGCTGTTCCTCACGCCGGATTCCGCGCAAATGAATCCTGTTGACTCCATGCACAACGGGAAAAGTGACCGGCCGGGAACCAGCAGGGCCGATCGCATTCATTCTACAACGGGTGAATAAGCCGGAAGCATTTCGGCATCATCCGCACTTCGAGCATGTCGGGTGTGTCAGTGGGATCGCCGTCAATGTGCAGCGGTGCATGACTTCGGTTGAGGATACGCAACTCATTTGTCTGAAAATAGATGACAGGAAGCCTGAGTGATGATACCATGTTCCTTAACCGGCCGGCGAGGACCTGCCTCATGACGTTATAGAGCAGCAATGGCTTTGCAGCCTTTTTGACAATGACGATGTCGAGCAGGCCATCCGATAACAATGCGCGCGGCGCTATACGGAAATTGTTACCGAACTGGTTGCTGTTTGCAATGCTGATAAAGAACGCCTCCGTCGAAAAACGCGTCCCATTCGCCTCAATGATGAATTTATATGAGCGTGCTCGCAGAAAATTCTTCGCAACAAGAACGGCGTAAGTTTTCAACCCCCGGTTTTGCTTCGTCGCAAATTCATGGGCGACCTTTGCATCAAATCCCAGGCCGCTCAGCATGCAGGAAAAACGTCCGTTTATCACAAACCCATCCACTTTGGTGGCGCGTTGTGAGAAAATGATGTCGAGTGCCTTCTTCGGATTCTGTGGAATACGTGCCGTATACGCCAGGCCGTTCCCGGATCCGCATGGGATGATCCCAAAATTCACATCTTCCCTAAGCAGGCTGCCGACCACCTGGCTGATTGTACCGTCACCGCCCGCAATGACAACATCGGTGACTTTTTCGTCACGTATGATCGGGCGAAGAAACGAATAGTCTCCGCTGGCGACCGAAGGAAAGATCGTACATCGAACGCCCGCGGCTGCGGAAGCTTCTTCCACCTGCCGTTCCAATCCCGATCGCCTGCGGGAACCCGAGACGGGGTTGATAATATAAACGATGTGACGTTTCACTTTCAGGAATGATGCGAAACTTGTTGCCTCTATGCGACCAGCCTGATCATATTCAGATCACGGTCAAGTACAAGCAAATTCGCCGGCGCGCCTGGTTGAAGGCAACCGATGTTTTTCTCCTCATGGATGATGCGGGCGGGATAAAGACTGCACATGCGGATCGCCTCGCCGGGTTCCACGCCGACCTGCCGGACAAGGTTCCGGACTGCTTTTAACATGGTGAGTGCCGACCCGCTCAGAATTCCGCCTGCTTCATATTTGTCGCCAACGAGATGGTGCTGGTAATCTCCCTTGTTTGTTTCGGTGACCGCGTCCGTGATGGCAAACAACCGGTCTCCCATGATCTTTTTCGCGATCCTTACCGCCGCAAAATCAACGTGGTGCCCATCGGGAATGATGCTGGAACAGACGGTCGATCCGTTGAGCACTGCACCGACGAGCCCTGGTTCGCGGTGCTGTAACGGGCTCATCGCATTGTAGAGGTGTGTTGCCACCGGGATGCCTCTTTGGAATGCGCGCGAAGCCTGTTCGTGAGTCGCATTGCTATGGCCGGCAGAAACAATGATCCCTCGCTGTTGGATGTAATCTATGACGCTGTCTTCACAAACTTCCGGAGCCAGCGTGATGATCCTGATCACGTCCTGGCCGTAGTCCAGCAATCGTTTCACTTCGTCCAGGGAAGGCGAATGAACAAATGATGCAATGTGGGCGCCCCGTTTGACGGGATTGATCCATGGCCCTTCAATGTGAAGCCCGAGTATGCCGCGGCCTTTTTGATCCCAGTACGAGCGTATCGCGTCAATGCACCTGTGAAACACATCGATGGCGTTTGTGGCAACGGTCGGCATGCACCATGCTGCGCCGCCGGACCTGCAATACTGGTTCAGGAGATCAAGCGCCTCGGGGTCAGGGTAAACCGCCAGCAGCCTGTTTCCGGCTCCATAGATCTGAAGATCCATTAAAGCGGGAACGATCATGGCATCCCCAAAAGCTTCAACCCTGGTTCCGGCGGGGATCGCCGGTTCGGGTATGATGGCGTCCACCTTCCCATCGCTGACAAGGATTGCATGACCCGTGAGCCAATTTTCGCCGGTAAATATTTTTTCTGCTTTGTAAGCGTGCCTCGCGTCCAATTGAAAAGGTTGTTCGCGAAAATAATCAACTCACTACAAACCTGTAACCGATTCCTTTGATGGTGATGATCTCAAGCGCCGGATCCTTCCTGAGGAGGTTGCGCAATTTTGTAATATAAACATCCAGGTTGCGCGAATTAAAGAACGAATCGCTTCCCCAGAGGAGATTGAGGATGTCTTTACGGTCTATGATGCGGTCGCGGCCCTCATAAAGGATTCTCAATAATTCACTTTCCCGGAATGAAAGCTTTTTTTCCTCGCCGCCGTCCTGGAGGGTTTGGCGAAGCGGATGAAAGGTGAACCGACCGAGGGGAACGGCGGCTGGCTTTTCGCCGGATGATTTTTCCCGCCTCTGTTTTAGAAGATTATTCACTCGGGCGATGAGCTCTTCCATGCTGAACGGCTTGCGCACATAATCGTTCCCACCGAGGCTGAAGCCCTTTACAACGTCTTCCGTTTGCGTCCGGGCCGTCAGGAAAATGATCGGAATATCCTGGTTGATCTCCCTGATCTCATCTGCAATTGTAAAACCATCCTTATTTGGAAGCATCACATCCAGGATGCAGATATCGGGCGATGAACTTTTGAAAAGCTCAACAGCTTTTGCGCCGTCTGTTTCGGCGATCACATCGAAACCTTTGCCTTCAAGCGTTTCCCGGACGATACGTCCAAGGAACACTTCGTCTTCAACGTAGAGTATTTTTATTTTCATGTGTGCTCTCCCGGAAAAATGATTGATATCGTCGTGCCTCCTTTTTTTGGTGCTGTGACGCCGATCGTACCACCGTGTTTCGCGACAACCTGCGCAACATAACTGAGGCCAAGCCCATAACCCTTTGCGTTGTGACGGTTGCCCGTCGGCACTCTGAAGAATTTTTCAAATACTTTTTCCCTGTACTCGGCAGGAATGCCGATCCCATTGTCTGTCACTTCAAGGATCAGGCGGCCCGCTTCCCCCGACAGGTTTACCCGGATCAGCGGATGTTCAGCGCCATATTTCAACGCATTGTCAATAAGATTGAATACCACGCTTAAAAGATGAAGCCTGTCTCCCATTATGGTTGTGTCACCTTGTTTGTTCAGCGTGACCGTTGCATGGTTCCGCTCGATCTGCAGGCGCATCGATGTGATGACTTCCTCCGCCACTGTTGCAAGGTCAACCGGCTCGAATTTAAAATCGATCTGCTGTTTTTCAAACATCGATAGCTTGAGCACTTTATCCACCAGCAGGCTGAGACGCTGTAATTCATTCGCAGAAATATCCAGGTATTCACGGGTTCTGGCCGGATCCTGTAAACCGCCGAAATTGCGAAGCGCCTCGATGGCAACCGACACCGTGGCGATCGGCGTCTTCAATTCGTGGGTGATATTTCCAATGAACTCGTCTTTGATATCCGCCAGCCTTTGCTGCCGGACCAAATTGCGGTAAAGAAGGAAAAAAGAAAGGACCGTGACCCCGACCAGAAAGATCGAAAAGAGGATCGGCAGGGAAAGTCGTCGCAGGAGATAGGGCATCGTATTGCCAAGGTCGAGATGATAGGTGACGGGATGCGCAAACCCGATCGTCACATTCTCATCGTTACGGTGTCTTTCGTCTTCCGGTTGAGCGAGGCGGGAAACCGTAAAAGGCACCGACGCATGATCGTCGTTCAGCTTTGCTCTTAAACCGCTTTCGATATCGTGTATATGGAGTGAGTCCTGCAACGAGTCGACCGCATAAAGAAATTTATAGATCCGGTTGTTTGAATCGCTTCGCGCGACAAATTCCTCTGACGCAATGTCATCCCGCAGAGGTTCGCCCGAAGTGATCAGTGAATCCTTTTCCATCGAGACAAGCACGCGGCGTTTCTGCCCCGGAGCCAACTGCGAATCGCGGACCCGTGTATTCATCGCGTTGACGATGGTCACCAGGTCCTGTTCGGGACGGAAGCGCCGCTTAGCCGCGGAATCCTCCGTCCCGTTCTGCACCATCACCTTGAACTTGCGCAGGGGTGAATCAGGAAATGGATAGCGGATCTTCAGATGTACTGTCTGCAGATCGTGGACTGCCGCCTGGAACGCAACATTTGTTTTGATCTGAAGACTTTTTTTCTCGCGATCATAGCTATCCTTCAGCCAGTAGACCTGGAAGCCGGTGACGATCACAATGGTCAGGGCCATCAGGATCGGGTCAGGTATGACGCGACGTTTCGCCATTTCCTCAAAATTAAAACATCACAGGTACCCACATTCCGTAGTTAACCTTTATTAACCTTATTGAAACCTGCGTTAACTTCTTTGCTCCTGGTCGCTGTATAGTTTTGACAAAACTATTTTAGTATGAGACGTCTTTTATGCCAGGTGATCGCTTCAGCAACCTGTTCTTTTGCATTTTCGCAGCAACAACAGGGAACCGTTGTTTATGATCGCGTTGTTCAAATGCAGCTCAATGTGCAGGACAACGATGGCGTTTCGCAGATGATGCCAAAAACAAAAACCGACAGGTTTGAATTGATATTCGGTAATAACAAGTCTATTTACAAACACGTGGACGAGGAAACAAACGGCGATGAAAGCGGCGGCGAAGGTATTCAGATCAGGATGGTCACGCCCGGCGAAAACGATATCGTGTTCTCGGACTTTTCAAACAACAGGAAAGTGGAGCAGCGCGAAGCATTTGAAAGAACATTCATTGTTGCTGACAGTATACACCGGCTGAACTGGAAGCTGTCTCCTGAAACAAAACAGATCCTCGGGCATAGCTGCCAAAAAGCGACCGCGCAGAATATTGGAAAGCGGATGCAAATGAATATCGACAATGGAAAAATGGAAAGAAAGGAAGTGCCGGACACAAGCGAGATCATTGCCTGGTTTACCAGTGACATTCCGGTTCCGGCGGGGCCGGAAGTACAGGGACAACTCCCCGGCCTGATCCTCGGCCTGGACATGAATCACGGGCGAATGATATACACGGCGACAGAACTTAACGCAAAAGCCGATGTTGCCGCGATCAAAGAGCCGTCAAAAGGCAAAAAAGTGACCCCCGCGCAATTCATCGAGGAAAGAAATAAGATGATGGATGAAATGCAAAAGAACAATGGCGGTGGCGGGAATCGCATCATCATTCGCGATTGACCGGCTGTGCATGGAAACGTTATATTTACGGACTTCCATGTTATGATCGCCGACAAAATCAACCAGGTTTCCTCCGAGTTTTCAGGAAAAGGTGCAATTATCACCGGGGCCGGGCAGGGGATCGGATTTGAAATTGCATCACAGCTGGCCGCGAACGGTGCCGGTGTGTTGCTGAATGATGTAGACGCCTTGCTGGCCAGCCGGGCCGCAGAAAAGATCAACGCAATGTATGGAGGTTGCATAGCGTTCGCGGGTGATGCGGGCAATGTCACGACGATCTCGCAAATGGTCGGCCGAACGGTGGAGCTTTTTGGAACGGTCGATATCGCGATCGCAAACGCCGGCATCACTTTGTTCGGCGATTTCCTGGAGTACTCCCCGAAAGCTTTCTACAGTGTGCTCACAACAAACCTTGGGGGAAGTTTTTTTCTTGCGCAGCAGGTGGCACGGCGGATGAAGAGCCAGGGCGCCGGCGGAAGCATTTTATTTATGTCTTCCGTGACCGGCCACCAGGCCCATAAACAACTGGCCGCATACGGGATGACAAAGGCCGCGCTTGAAATGCTTGCGAAAAATCTTGTGATCGAGTTGTCGCCTTTTAAGATCACCGTGAATGCGATCGCCCCCGGATCAACGATGACTGAACGGACAAGAGAAGATAAAGAATATGAGCGCGTGTGGTCAGCCATCACACCGATGGGAAGACCGGCACAACCTTCGGATGTAGCCGCGGCGGTGCTTTTTCTTGTTTCCCCCAAAGCGCGACATATCACCGGGCAAAGCCTGGTGGTTGATGGTGGGTGGACATCGGTCAGCCCTTCACCTTTTGATGTTTGATGCGATTGTGCACGGAAGCGGGCGGAAGGTCCCCCCGTTTATTTCTTCTTTCTTCGCAGGATCACGGATGCATTCTTCTGGAGATCCGCGCTGAATCTCACCTGGTAAACCTGTTCTCCGTCACGGATCGTGAGCAGACCCGTATTGGGTGGAATGCTTCCGAGGTTTTCGGCGAACAGCACCAGTTGAACAGAATCCGCCGCAGGTGGCATGTAGATCGTCTTTTTTGTGGCCGATGCTTTCAGCATTTGTTTCTCGATCACCGGCTCGCCATTGAGAAACACGCTAACCGTGTCTCCGTCGACGATCCCATTGTCATAAAGCGAAAGCACGAGGCTGTCGGCGGTGTAGCTGACGGTTTCAAAGGCTTCTGTTTTTCTTGATCCAACCGTTGCGGGAAGCGCTTTTGGCGTGGTGATCGCCGCGACCTGCTGGCTTGCGGGCAACGATGTGCTCACCGCCACGGTTGGCGGCTGCATCACCGGGTTATCCTGTTGTTTGGGCTGTGGAAGGTTGTGATCCGTAGCCATACCGGTGGCGTGCGTTTGCACGGGCGATTGCGTTTTTGCGATTGCATGACCGGTTTCTTTTTGAACATCGGCCGTGTTTTCAGCCGGCTTCTTTTTTTGAACCGGTGGATTATTTGTTGCTACTGACCTCAGTGAATCACTGGTATTGTTGTTCTTTATGTTTTCGCGAGTGACGTCCCTGTTGCTGACGCGTGGGTTCCCGGTTTTTGCCTGCTGCGAAGGTGCGGCTGGTAACTGGCCAGGTTTTTTTTGCGCCTGGGTGATATCCGTTTTGTCCTGCACGGTCACTCCGGCTGTTTGATCGCCCTGTTTCTCTATTGCCGTTTCTGCAGGAGCGGGATGATCGTTGCCCGCAGCCACCGGCGATGTGTTGACGATCTTATCATCCGTTTTCTTATTTGCGTTTCGTGACGCGGTCGTCAAAGTTTTTGTTTGCGTCTTCGCGACCATGGATGGCTGGGTGGGAGCAGGGCGCTTTGAAGCGGCAAGATCGGTTGAGATATTTGCTTCCTGCAAATGCGCGAGGAGGTCTGATTGCTGCTCGTTTTGCAGAACGGTTATGCTGGATGATCCCCCGATCGAATAATATTTCTTTGTGCGGTTTGTGTTCCACCGTCCGTTGGATATATCGATCGTGCTGTCATTGATCAAAGGAAATACCGTTGTCTGCCGGACGTGTTTCGAAGCTTTTTCCGGAAAATTATTTGCCACCATCTCGTCGTCCTCGATCACCAGCCTGCCATCTTTTCTTTCGGCCCGGACGCGTTTTATGCTGTAGTAGAAGGTGTCGTTGTCAATAAAGGTGGTGTAAGTGTATCCCGTTATCTTACCTCGGTACTCACTCAGTCCCAGCTCGAAGTTCTGCACGCGGTGCGTACTGTCATTGGTTAACGTGCCTGACCAAAGGCCATGAATGGATTGAGCATCGGAAAACAAGGGTCCCAGCGCGATCAGCGCGATAAGGCAAAGATTTTTCATAATAGGATATCCGGAATAATAACGTTTTCCGGGAAATCCTGTTGTGCCAGGAATGTTGCCAGGGTAAAAAAAGTCAGCCATCACGGCCTCAACGGGTTATGGCCGTTTTTGAACCTGATCAGCTGTTCATGCTGGCGAGGAATTCTTCGTTGCTTTTTGTTCCTTTCATGCGCTTCAGCAACTCATTCATGGCTTCCTCTGTATTCATGTCTGTAAGATAGACGCGAAGCAGGTTCATGCGTTGCAGCACATCGCGCTCCAATAGCAGGTCATCACGGCGCGTTGATGAGGCAGTGAGATCAATCGCTGGATAAACACGCCGGTTGGCAAGCCGCCTGTCAAGTTGCAATTCCATGTTACCGGTACCCTTGAATTCTTCAAAGATCACTTCATCCATTTTGGAACCGGTATCGATCAGCGCGGTGGCAAGGATCGTGAGCGAGCCGCCATTTTCGATCTTTCTCGCAGCTCCAAAGAACTGTTTCGGCTTCTGCATCGCATTGGCTTCAACGCCGCCGGAAAGGACTTTACCGGAAGCCGGGGCGACCGTATTGTGAGCACGCGCGAGACGCGTGATCGAGTCAAGCAGGATCACCACATCATGACCGCATTCAACAAGACGCTTTGCTTTCTGCAACGCAATGGTCGAAACCTTGACGTGCTTTTCAGCAGGCTCGTCAAAAGTGGAAGCGATGACTTCGGCTTTCACGCTGCGCTCCATGTCCGTGACTTCCTCGGGCCGTTCATCGACCAGTACAACCATCAGGTAAATTTCAGGATGGTTTGTCGCGATCGCGTTCGCAACCGCTTTTAACAACATCGTTTTACCGGTTTTCGGCTGCGCAACGATCAAACCACGCTGTCCTTTGCCGATTGGCGTGAACAGGTCCATGATCCTGGTCGAGTAGTCTGACGGATATGTGAACAGGTTCAACTTTTCAAAGGGAAATAACGGCGTCAGATAGTCGAAGGGAACGCGGTCTCTCACTTCTTCCGGCCGTTTGCCATTGATGTTATCAACTTTCAGCAGCGCAAAATATTTCTCACCTTCTTTCGGGGGGCGCACCGCACCGGACACAGTATCACCGGTCTTCAAACCGAATAATTTGATTTGAGACGGTGAAACATACACATCATCGGGAGAAGACAGATAGTTATAATCGGAGGAACGAAGGAAACCATAACCATCGGGCATCATTTCAAGTACGCCTTCACTCATGATCACTCCGTCAAATTCGATGTTGAATGCCTGGTCACGACGCTGCGGATAAACCTTTGGCTGCTGCATGGCGCCTTGTTCCGTGTTGACACCATTTTCATTGTCCGAAGCAACCATCTCTGAAGTTTCCATGCCTTCAGTGGAATCCCCTTCATCACCAGACGGGCCTGAAACCGCCCCATCGTTTTCATCTTCTTTTCTTCTTGTTTTCTTCTGTACGGGTTTTTCTTCTTTACGGACGGGATGCACTTTCTTAATTGGTTTTTTTTCTGGTGTTGATTCTACAATGGCCTCTTCTGTGGTATTTCCGGTTGTCGCTTTCACGATCTTCTTTCGCTGGCGCGATTTTCCTTCGTTTGCAACACCGCTTTTCGCGCCGGCAATGGCCTGGTTATCGAGAATTTTATATACAAGCTCCTGCTTGTCCATTTTTTTTGCATTGGGAATTTTGAGCTGTTCGGCTATATCCAACAGCTCGGGAACGATCATGTCGTTCAGTTGAAGAATGTCATACATACTAAAAGTTGAGGTTAATCACCAGTCAATCGTCGCGAAGATTTTGTGGGTTTATTTTGAAAGGGAACTTAAAATACCGATCAGCTAACTAAGGAGTAATGAGCTTTTCAGGCTGTTTCTCTTGCAATAATACATCGAAATTGGCGAAACGAAAAATTTTTATCCCCGGCAATTTGTTAACGTCCGGTCATGAAACGTTGCATGACAGCCGGTTCTGCGGCATGAGGTGTTTCATCCACGTTCACGCATTGCAGTCAGTCTTTATCTTTGCCCGTCTTAATTCGAGCTATGTTCAATACGAGAACCCGGATCAGGGAGATCTTGCAACTGGAGCCCGCGGGCCAACACGTTACGGTGATGGGCTGGGTGCGCACTTTCAGAAACAATCAATTTATTGCCCTGAACGATGGTTCTACGAATCAAAACCTGCAAGTGGTGGTAGAACTCGGCACATATGACGAAGAGTTTCTGAAAAAGATCACCACTTCTGCTTCGCTGCGGGTGGAAGGGATCGTTTCAGCTTCGCCGGGGAAAGGCCAGAAAGTAGAGCTTAAGGCGACGAAAGTTGAGATACTCGGAGAAAGCGACCCGGAAAAATATCCGCTGCAACCGAAAAAACACAGCCTCGAATTCCTTCGCGAGATCGCTCACTTACGTTTTCGAACGAATACGTTTGGTGCAGTTTTCCGCGTCCGCCATTCACTGGCTTTCGCAGTGCATAAATTTTTCCACGAAAAAGGCTTTGTGTACATGCACACACCGGTCATCACAGCAAGCGATGCGGAGGGAGCGGGTGAAATGTTCAGGGTGACAACGCTTCCGTTTGATCACACACCTAGAAACGATGATGGTACAGTAAATTTCAGGGATGACTTTTTTGGAAGAAGCACCAATCTCACTGTCAGCGGTCAACTGGAAGGTGAACTCGCGGCAACCGCGTTTAGTGAGATCTACACATTTGGCCCCACGTTCAGAGCCGAAAATTCAAATACCGCGCGCCACCTTGCCGAGTTCTGGATGATTGAGCCGGAGATGGCATTCTATGATCTCGAAGACAACGCAAATCTTGCAGAGGAGTTCATCAAATACATCATTCGCTTCGCCGTTGACAATAACCGCGACGATCTTGAATTTCTCTCCCAACGACTCGCAGACGAAGAAAAGCAATTGCCACAGGATAAGCGGAGCGAAATGAACCTCCTTGATAAACTTGAATTTGTTTTGCAGAACGAATTTCAACGGCTCACTTACACTGAGGCCATTGAGATCCTGCAGGACAGCAATCACAATAAGAAGAAAAAATTCCAGTACCCTGTTACCGGCTGGGGAATGGACCTGCAGAGCGAGCATGAACGGTACCTCGTTGAGAAACATTTCAAAAAACCCGTGATCCTGATGAACTATCCAAAAGAGATCAAAGCGTTTTACATGCGACAGAATGATGACGGCAAGACCGTCGCAGCCATGGATATCCTGGCGCCGGGCATCGGCGAGATCGTCGGCGGCTCTCAAAGGGAAGAAAGATTGGATAAGCTCACAAAACGAATGGAGGAGATGCACGTTCCTGTTGAGCAGCTGTGGTGGTATCTTGATACGCGCCGGTTCGGCACGGTGCCCCATGCCGGCTTTGGCCTTGGATTTGAACGAATGGTTCAGTTTGTTACAGGAATGACAAACATCCGCGATGTGATCGCTTTTCCACGCACGCCAAAGAGTGCCGAGTTTTAAGCAGCTTCTGACTTTCCGGCCCGTCGGCATCGAATATTGCTACCGCCGAAAACCTTTTTTTTACCGGTCATCATATCGGCCTCTGGGAGTCCCTCCCCGGCTTAACCTACATAAAACTTTATCAATCAAACAAATATGCACGGGATTACGTCCCTTGCCATTGCTATTACTGGAATTTTAAAGGTACTATGTGTTGCATAGTACCAACTATCACCTTATCTTTGGGTCGTCAAGATGATTTTGAGGCATAATCCATCAGTTTATGAACATAGAAAATACACAGAGCCAGATGCGAAAAGGGATACTCGAATTCTGTATCCTTTCGATCATCCGCCGCGGCGAAGCTTACCCGAGTGACATCGTCGAAGAAATGAGATCGGCTGGCCTGCACATACTCGAAGGAACCCTGTACCCGCTCCTCACCCGATTAAAAAATTCCGAAATGCTGACCTACCGGTGGGTGGAAAGCAACTCCGGACCTCCGCGGAAATATTTTTCCCTCACTCCGCGCGGTGAATCTTTTTACAAAGAACTCGAGCAGACCTGGCAGGAACTCGCAAACGCAGTAAACGCACTGGCAAACAAAAATTCTAACGAACCACTCAACCAATAAATATCTCCGGGCACCCCGGGCTTCAACCAAAAAATTAAGAACATGAAAAAGATCATCAACATAAACCTCAGCGGCAGAGTGATCCCCATGGAGGATTCAGTCTATGAAAAGCTGCAGGCGTATATTGAAAGTCTTCGCCGCTACTTCGCCAATGAGGACGGCCGGGACGAGATCATCAATGACATTGAAAGCAGGATCGCGGAACTCATGAATGAAAAGATCCGCAAAGGCGCTCCTGCGATCATGGATGCTGACATGGATGAGATCATCGCGTCAATGGGAAGCGTAGAAGATTTTGAACGCGTGGAAAGTGAAGCCCGTCAGTCTGCATCATCCGCCTCTTCGTTCTCGTCATCCGCTTCAACACCAACAGCGGAGCCTATTCATAAAAGAAAAAAAGGAAGGCTTTACCGGGATAATTCCGACAAGATCCTTGGTGGTGTTGCTTCGGGAATTGCCAATTACCTGGATATCGATCCGGCAGTCATCAGGATCCTGATGATACTGTTCGGTTTCACCGGTACCGGTGTTGTACTGTATATTATTCTGTGGATCGCGCTGCCTGCAGCGGACCTCAATGACTACACGGGGAAGAGATTGTTTCGCAATCCCGATGACAAGGTGATCGCCGGTGTTGCGGGCGGCCTCGGCGCCTATTTCCGCGTACAGGCATGGATCGTGCGCCTCATTCTCCTGTCCCCATTGCTCCTGAATATCATCTTTGGTACTTTCAACGGCATCTTTTTCTCATGGCACCGGGACATTTTCCCGAACGTAGTCATCGCTCCGTTCACGGGAACCTTCATTCTCGCTTACATTATTTTATGGATGGTGCTCCCTGAAGCACTAAGCCCTTTTGAAAAGATGGAAATGCGCGGTGAAAAAGTTGACGTCAATCGCATCAAACAAAACGTCCAGGAGGGAATGAGCGATTTCAAAACGCGCATGCAAGGCTGGGGTGAAGAAGTAAAGACCTCCGCGCAGAACCTGGGTGATCGAGCAAAAGAATTTGCCAACACAAGGGGTAAGACCTTTGCGAGCGAAGTGGGTGAAACTGCCAGGCCGGCGGCGAGAGGGATCGCCCATATCATCGGGGTGATCTTTAAAGCGTTCTTCATCTTTATCGCGGGTTCCATCGTGCTTGCACTGTTCGCGCTGATCATGGCCATCGTATTCGGAGGCGTGGTGTCCTGGCCCGTGAATAGTTTTCTCTGGACCAGTAACGCGCAAAAACTGGCGGCGTGGGGTACATTGATATTCTTTATCACCGTCCCGGTTGTCGCGTTCATGACCTGGCTGATCCGCAGGATCGTTCACGTCAGATCAACACGTCATCACCTGGGGTGGATCTTTGGAGTGCTGTGGGTGGTCGGCTGGGTATGCGCCGTTGTATTTGCAGCAAGTATCGCCCGGGATCTGCGTGTATATGATCATACTCCCGCGATGGAGATCCCCGTCACACAGCCGCAGCACGGCGTGCTGTTTGTCCGTGTGAATGAACCCGAGATCCGTTACAATGGCAATTACTGGTGGCTGCATGATAACGATAACACCGGATGGGATCTCACTGATGATACGATCCGGTACAATAACGTTAAGATCCGTTATGACCGCAGCCCGGATTCAGCGTATCATGTCCGTGTTTTCAAATACAGCGCAGGCAGCACGGTCACGGATGCCCAAAAACGCGCATCGCAGACCTTATTCAACATCAACTCGACGGATTCCACATTGAATCTTGGCAGCGGGCTTGCGATCACCAACAACAGTAAATTCCGTGGACAGGGCGTGATCGTCGAGCTGCTGATCCCCATCGGCAAGAAGATAAAATTTGACGAGTCGGTTGTTACGGCCTACAACCCGTGGGTGGTGCGGCATTCCTGGAGAGAAGGCGCTTACTGGCGCGACCATTGGGGCAGTGATTGGGACTATGACAATTCTTTCGATCTAAAACCGCAGATAGAGTACACGATGAATGCTGATGGCAACCTGGTGAGCCCGCAGGACGAAAATAACAGCGAAGAAAAGATCAAGACCAATAAGAAAACGGAACAACTCAGAAAAAGCATCGAAGAGCGCGAGAAAAAACTTGACCAGGAAAGACAAAAGATCGAAGAAGACAAACAACATCTTGAAGATTCATCAAACACAGCGGCAGCCGGCAACCGGCGCATTCGCCAGGCGGAAACGGTGACTACGGCAACATACTATGAGTCGCCGCTGTCTGTGACTGCACTATTGAATTAAACGCGGTTGAAGTTGGAGTCCCGCGACATGCGGGATGCCAGGCTTCCTGATTTTTCAGGAGGCCTTTTTTTATGAGCTGCTTTCACATTTGCCTTTACTTTGCAGCCACAAATGAGCGCAATGAAGAACACTCCCTTCACGCAAAAACATATTGCACTCGGTGCGAAGATGGCAGAATTTGCCGGTTACAATATGCCGATCAGTTATACCGGCATCAACGACGAACACGCCGCCGTTCGCAACAACGCCGGCATCTTCGATGTAAGTCACATGGGAGAATTCATCGTTCGTGGGGAACACGCGCTTGACCTCATTCAACGCGTCACATCGAACGATGCTTCGAAACTGACCGCAGGCAAGGCACAATACAGTTGCCTGCCAAACGAGCAGGGCGGTATCGTCGATGATCTTCTCGTCTACTGCATTGAACCCGGTAAAGTGTACATGCTTGTCGTGAACGCTTCGAACATACAAAAAGACTGGGACTGGATCAGCAAATACAACGACCGCAAGGCGGAGATGGTAAACATTTCAGACAAGACCTGCCTGCTGGCGATCCAGGGACCCAACGCCACCAGGATCTTACAACCCCTCACCGAAATGGACATCCTCAACCTGCAATATTATACTTTCAGCAAAGGAAAGTTTGCAGGCGTCGACAATGTCCTCGTAAGCGCGACGGGGTATACCGGCGCCGGCGGGGTGGAGATCTATTTTGAAAACAAAGACGGAGCCCCGGAGCGGATCTGGGACGCCATTTTTGAAGCTGGCGGCGCGCAGGGGTTGAAACCGGTGGGGCTCGGAGCCCGCGATACTTTAAGACTTGAAATGGGATATTGCCTGTATGGCAACGACATTGATGATACCACGTCGCCGCTGGAAGCCGGTCTTGGCTGGATCACAAAATTCAACAAGGATTTTACAGGAAAGCATCCACTGGAACGGCAGAAAGCCGAGGGTCTTGACAGGAAGCTGGTAGGTTTCGAAATGCTTGAAAAGGGCATCCCGCGGCATGGGTATGAGATCCGGGACTTTTCTGACGCCACGATCGGGAATGTCACTTCCGGCACACAATCTCCGAGCCTCGCTAAGGCCATCGGGATGGGTTACGTCCGGAAAGCCTTCGCGTCGCTTGAAACCAATATCTATATCAAGGTCCGGGATAAGCTGCTCCAGGCAAAAGTGGTCAAGATCCCATTTTCATAGCTCTCACTAAGCGTTTCTACTAAGTAATTTTTTATCCCAAATCACGTTTGTAATAGCGGCAGAATTAAATATTTTGCCACATAATCCTTTGTCCAATGCCTGTGATCCACCTCACCACGTTTATCGAAGCGCCCGTTGAAAGGGTTTTCGACCTGAGCCGCAATATCCAACTGCACAAAGAATCCATGAAGCATCACCAGGAGGAAGCTGTTGCCGGCACCCGATATGGATTGATCGGTCAGAACGAAAGCGTCACATGGAAAGCGCGGCATTTTTTCAGAACGCGGATCCTCCGCGTGCAGATCTCCGATATGCAAAAGCCGTTTCGGTATGTGAATGAGCAGGCGCAGGGAGCTTTTAAGCGCATGAAGCACGAGCATCATTTCAAACCATGCGAGAATGGCACCATCAAGATCGACCTCTTTCATTTTGAGAGCCCTTACGGTACCGTCGGAAAATTATTCAGCAGCTTCTATCTGCGGAAATACCTTCGAAAGGTGCTTCAGCATCGCAATCACGTTATCAAGGAATACGCAGAGTCGAACAAGTGGAAAATGCTGCTTGAAAGCTAGCCTTCGCCTACTTTTGCGTGGATGAGCAACAAGCCCTCGCTTCACACCTCGCTCTCGCCGGCGCTCGTACATCTTTACGATCTCTCAAACAGTATCATCGTCATCATCGATGTGCTTCGTGCAACATCGACGATCGCAACTGCCTTGTACAATGGGGCAAGGTGCGTCATCCCGGTTGACAGCGTAACAAGGTGTATTGAGCTGGGGAAGCAATTATCGGCGGTCACAGCGGGTGAACGTGACGGCAAGATCGCCGAAGGCCTTGAACACGGCAATTCGCCGTTCGAGTATCCCCGGGAATTCATAGAGAACAAAACGCTTGTCCTCACCACAACAAACGGCACAAGGCTTCTCCATATGGCGCTGGAGAAGGGCGCGACAGAGATCATTACCGGATCGTTCGCGAATCTTTCCGCGGTGTGCGATCACCTCCTTGCGATGAACCGGAACATCGTGCTCGGCTGCGCCGCGTGGAAAGACCGGGTGAACCTGGAAGACGCGCTGTTCGCGGGGGCAGTGATTGCCAGGATAGGGAAGCACTTCACCGTGAATTGTGACTCTTCGCAGATCGCGTCGCTGCTGTTCAGGGAAGCAAAAGGTGACCTTTTCGGCTTCCTGAAAAAAGCGGACGCTTCACACTATCACCGGCTGATGAATTTTGGCCTCGAGAAAGACATCCGATATTGCCTGTCTGAAGACGAAGCCAATGTTTTGCCGCGCTATGTGGATGGAAAACTGGTTGATGCAAACCGGGCCGAAGAAGAAAAATAACCCGCAAGATACTTCATTTTTCCCGCTGTCTTACCAGCTGAAAACTTTATTTTTTTCTTGACGTTTTACGCATTGAAATCCGAGGCACATTCCTTTATTTTTGCAGATTGCCCACTTTTGAATTTGCGATTGAAATACAAGCTTGAACAAGTTTCAGTCTCTCCTCCACCCGGTCTTTCTATCCGGTGTCATTTCTTGATTCAAAGGTCAGGCGATCAGGTTAAAGGCTGTTAATTAAAAAATATAGTTTGGCGTTACCACATCTCCTAAAATACGTATACACTCACGGTACTGATGAAGTGATCCGCCGTGGGAAAAAAATTCACGCGATCGGTTTTGTAGAGCTTGTAGAGTACGATAATCTGTTCGGATCTGCGGTATTCCGCGTAAAGGACGATATCTATTCCACATTCTACAAGGTATATATCCAAAAGATCAAAGATCCGCGGTCACTTTCTGTTCGCTGTACCTGTCCGTACAATCTTGGTGACATTTGCCGGCACGAAGCAGCTTCGCTGTTCCAGTTGCAGGAAATGATCGACAAGAACATGCTGGAAGCGGACGAAGTGGAATACGATCAGCGGCATACGGTGGCAAAAATGAAGTTCATCGATCTGAAATCACTCAGGCTCCTGTCTTCACCCGCTGTTTTTGCCGAGGCCGAAAAGTTTCTCCGGACCAACAAAGCGAACATAGAATTTGCGCGTGACGAGACGGTGAAAGCGACGGTCAATCTCAACGGCACAGACTACAAAGTGATCCTAAGCAAGAACGAAGAACGCAATTTTGATACGAGCTGCGATTACGTGGATCCGGAGCATCCGCTATGCCTGCCAAAGGTCATCGTGTTCCTCCAGCTTCTCAACGCGCACGGTCCGCACTACTTTGATTCGATCAGGAACTGGGACAAGGAAAAAAATAAATTGCTGGAAGCATACGGCTATTCGCTGAGTGATGACCTTTCCGGGAAATTTGAGTTCACTTACAAGGATGGCAAACCGTTCCTGCGTGTCCTCGATACTTCCATCAAGCGCGTTGCCCCGGTGCTGCCGATGGTCAGGGAGACCGTCGTTGCGGAACCGGAGCCGGTGATGGCTTCGGAAAAAGAAGAGATCCTGGCGCCGGGTCACCGGCTTGGGGTGGTCTTCAATTTCAACAAAAAGAATTTTCCCTACTTCACCATTGATGTGGTTCACGGTGAATCCAACGACGCCGGTAACGGCTTCACGGGCAAGAGCGAAAAGCTCGACCTGACAAAATACGTTGATACCGCGCAGTACACCGAGTCCGATAAACAGGCGCTGACGCAGCTGCGCAAACTGCAGGAGCCGGAGATCAATAAATATATCAGCCGCAATTCTCCTTTTTCAGGCATTTGGGAAAATATCATCCACCAGGAAGATGAAGACCTGCCCGATGAGACGAAAAACCTCATGACCGAATACCTGCTTCCAAAGTTGCACAAGCTGTTTGCCGCCCCCGATCCCACGTTACTCGCGTTCACGCTTCCGCAAGGCAAGTCTTTTAAAACAGCAAACCTGGAAGAGATCAGGCTCTCGGCTGACGAAGTGAGGCCGCAGTTTTTTATCAGCAAAAATGGAAAGTATTCCGTGCAGTGTCATGTCCGCGCTGATGGCCTGGATCATGAGCTCGCGGACAATGAAAGCAACAGCCCCCTCTTCTTTTTGTACAACCACCAGATGTATCTCTGGAAAAGTGCGGAAACGATCGAGATACTGGGGAAATTTCACGCCGACGGAAAGATACAGATCGACAGCGGCCAGTGGCCGCAGCAGCTCGTACAATTCATCCTTCCGCTTGCAAAGGAATACAAGGTCGAGTTTGACCGTTCGATGGTCCAGGAGGTCAAGTCCGGCGAACCCGAGGTGAAACTGTTCCTCATTGAAAAAGGGGACTACCTGATCTTTCAACCCGGCTTTTCATACAAGGGTTACGAGACAAAGGCAAAAGACCGGGACGAGATCATTGTGCCGCAGGGTGACAAAGTGATGATCGTTCATCGCAACCGCGAGGCGGAAATGAGCTTTATCCAAAAGCTCCAGAATCTGCATTCAAATTTCATTTACCAGGAAGACACGCACGCCCTTGCGCTGAAAGGGACAGATGTGCTGAAGAACAACTGGTTTTTCCTTTTTGTAGACGCCACAAATGAAATGCGCATCCCCGTGTATGGATTTGAAGCGCTGAAAAACTTCAGGTTCAATACCGCGAAACCGCAAACCAAAATATTCATCAGCAGTCACACTGACTGGTTTGATGCAAAAGTTGATATCGTCTTCGGTGATCAGCATGTGACCGTAGCCGAGGTAAAACGCGCACTCGCCAATAAACAGCAGTTCGTACAGTTGAATGATGGCACGCTTGGCATTCTGCCCGAAGAGTGGATCAAAAAGTATTCTTTGCTGTTTCGCGTCGGGGAAGGAAAGACAAACTCCCTGAAGCTATCGAGGTATCACCTGAGTGTTGTCGATGAGCTGTACGAGAATCGCGATGAAGAGGAACTGGTGATCCAGCTTGAAGAAAAATACCAGCGACTACGCGAATTTGACAAGATCAATGACATCGCACCACCGGCTCACCTCCAGGAAGTGCTTCGTCCTTACCAGGTAGCAGGGTATCAGTGGTTGAACTACCTGCACGAGATCAATTGGGGCGGCATTTTGGCCGATGACATGGGTCTTGGTAAAACCGTCCAGGCGCTCTCATTTCTTGAAAGGTTCAGGACCGAATATGGAAAGCTGAAAGCGCTTGTTGTGTGCCCGACGACCCTGATCTATAACTGGGAGAACGAGATCCGGAAGTTCACGCCTTCGCTGACCTGGCATATTCATCATGGCGGCCAGCGGTCAAGGGCGAAGGAAGAACTGATGAAATATGACATCACCATCACCACTTATGGTACACTGCGCAGTGACATCAAATTGTTTGTCACCGTTCCCTTTGACTACGTCATCCTCGATGAATCGCAGGCGATCAAGAACCCATCCAGCAAAGTCACCAAAGCCGCAACATTGCTGAACGCACGGCACCGGCTTTGCATGAGCGGGACGCCGCTTCAAAACAATACGTTTGACATCTTTGCCCAAATGAATTTCCTCAACCCGGGAATGCTCGGGACAATGGAATTTTTCAGGCAGGAGTTTTCGATACCAATCGACAAGTTCGGTGAGGAAGACCGGAAAGATCATCTAAAAAAGATCCTTTACCCTTTCATTCTTCGCCGGACGAAAGAACAGGTGGCGCGAGACCTTCCCGAAAAACAGGAAATGGTGTTGTATTGCGAAATGGAAGACGAGCAGCGCAACATCTATGACGCATACCGCAACGATTATCGTAACCAGATCCTGGGCTCGATCGAGACACAGGGCATCCAGCGTTCACAGTTGACGATCCTCCAGGGGCTGATGAAATTACGCCAGATCTGCGATTCGCCCGCTATTCTCAATGAAGCCGAAAAATTTGATAACCACTCCATCAAACTGGAAGAGCTCACCCGCGAGATCACGGAAAACATCGGGAATCACAAGGCGCTTATCTTCTCGCAATTCCTGGGCATGCTGGCCCTTATCCGCGAAAAGCTGGCGGAACTCGGTGTTAAGTTTGAATATTTTGACGGAAGCACCTCGGCGCCGGAACGCGAACGGGCGATCCAAAGCTTTCAGAACGATGACACGGTACGGGTATTCCTGATATCCTTAAAGGCAGGGGGAGTTGGACTGAATCTTACCGCTGCAGACTACGTATATATTGTGGACCCATGGTGGAATCCAGCTGTGGAGCAGCAGGCCATCGACCGGACACACCGCATCGGGCAGACAAAAAACATTTTCGCGTACAGGATGATCTGCAAGGACACGATCGAAGACAAGATCCTGCAACTGCAGGAAAAGAAACGGATGCTCGCGAAGGAACTGATCGCAGATGACGCCAGCTTCGTGAAGAGCCTCACGCGTGAAGACGTAGAATACCTGTTCAGTTGAAACCATTGGCAACACCATTTGGAAGGAATTACGGGAGTAACCTGTGATCCCGGCTGTCACCGCGGTGTCAACTTCGCCGCGAGTGCCTCGTCAGTCACAACAGACTTTAAAGGACTTGGGCGCAAACAAACAAAAAACCGCTCATTGCTGAACGGTTTTATTCAATGGATTAGTAAGAAGTCTGGTTATGCTTTCTCTTTAATGCGCCCGTTTCCGGTTTGGATCGTATCCATGTGCAGAGGGGGACGATCCGGATATGATCACACATAAGACGGACCGCAACAACCGCACGACATTCAAAGAAGGTTTATAGTAATGCCGGTAGATCCGCGCTTCCTCGTGGCTATGAATGAGTGGCTTGTTTTTCATCTCGGATTAAGTTTAAAGTTCGTTAACGATAGTTTACGGGGTTTAGTATATACAAATCTAATATTTTCTGTTTTTTACAATACATATCCGGCTATCAAATTCTGATTTCTTTAAGAAATGGCGTACAAATTCATGTGGCGTTTACGATCGATGCTCATCGGCTACCTTTGAACACAAATTTTTTCAATGAAGCTTGTTTCTTACCTGGAAGATGAACGCGACAGGATCGGCGTGTTGATCGATCAAAAAGTCTATGATCTCGAAGTGTTGCATCCCGATCTTCCAAACAGCATGAGCATGCTGTTGAATTTTTGGGAAGACGCGTTTCCTGTTGCGCAGGCAGGTGAGCTGATGTTGAAAGAAGGAACAAGAACGAGCAACCGGGGCATGAACGTTGAAGACCTGCAATTGCTGGCGCCGGTCCCCTTCCCGGTTTCCTGCAGGGATGGTTATGCGTTCCGGCGGCACGTTGAGACAGCCAGAAAGAATCGCGGCGTTGAGATGATCGCGGAATTCGACCAGTTCCCGGTTTTTTACTTCACGAATCCGCACAGCATTACGGGCCCCGGTGAGATCAGGTGCATGCCTGACCATTTACAAAAACTCGATTTTGAACTTGAAGTGGCGATCGTCATTTGCAGGCAGGGCAGGAATATACCCGCAACCGAAGCCGACGATTATATCGGTGGGCTGATGATCATGAATGATCTGAGCGCACGCACGTTCCAGTTCGATGAAATGAAACTCAATCTCGGTCCCGCAAAAGGAAAGGATTTCGCAACATCCACGGGACCATGGCTCGTAACGATCGATGAACTGGAAGACCGCGTTGTCGCGCCAAAAGAAAATCATGTCGGCAAAACATGGAACCTCGCGATGCGCGCATTTGTCAATGAACGGCAGGTGAGCGAGGGGAATCTCGCTGATATGGACTGGACCTTTGCGGAGCTGATCGAAAGGGCGTCATACGGGGCCAACTTATACCCAGGCGATATCATTGGCAGCGGCACGGTCGGTACCGGCTGCTTTCTTGAATTGAATGGCACCGCAAAATCGAAGGACCCAAACTTCCCGGAACAATGGCTCTTGGCGGGAGATGTGATCGAGTTGGAAGTCGAGGGTCTCGGAAGGCTGTCCAATACAATCACCGCAGAGGACACCGAATGGAGCATTCTCTCGAAGGTCAAATAACACGAACCCGTTTATTATTTTTCTGGCTTTGCATCGAGCCAGTTCATCGGCGGGATCATGGCTGGCTGCCTATAGTAGTTATTCCGCAGGGAATCGTTCCATCCGTTTGGATTCCGGTCAAATACTTTACTGCTGTAATAGATGGCGCCCTGGATGTTTGGCGTATTTCTCAATGCATCCAACTGGCGGGGCAACTGCGTCAGGTCTTTCCACGCCAGATTGCTGCCGGCGCGATAAACCCCAATACCGATGTAACATTGGCGGCCATAAGTGTGGCGGCTCCACCAGTCAAGCATTTTTTCGTAAGGAACTTTCGCATTGCCGATCTCCAGGTACAATTGTGGTGCAACATAATCGATCCACCCTTTTTTCAGCCATAGCAGTATATCCGCGTAGAGGTCATCGTAGTTTGTTTGCCCCGCTTTGGTGTCACTCCCATCGGGATCCTGATCTTTATTTCTCCAGACACAAAATGGGGAGATGCCGAATTTGACCCATGGTTTTTCCTTCTTGATGGCCCGTGAAAGCATCGCAATGATCGTGTCCACATTTGCGCGTCTCCAATCATCTTTTGAAAGGCTTGAGCCGGAGCGTTCATAGGCGGCCTGGTCCGGAAATTCTTTGCCGGCGATCCTGTAGGGATAGAAATAATCATCCATGTGGATCGCATCGATATCATACCGCTTGACGATATCGCTGACCACGTTCACTACAAAACGCTGCGCCTCTTTATTTGAAGGATCAAAATATTTCTTGTCCCCATAAGTCAGGAACCATTCCGGGTGTGTCCGGGTGATGTGATCTTTTGCAATGGAAGATTTGCCAACCTGGAAGTCAGCACGGTAGGGATTGCACCATGCGTGAAATTCCATCCCACGTTTGTGCGCTTCACGAACCATGAACTGCAGCGGGTCATAATACGGGGAAGGCGCTTTACCCTGGGTGCCCGTGAGCCATTGGCTCCATGGCTCGTATGGCGACGGATAAAACGCATCGGCTGCCGGTCTTACCTGGACAATGATCGCGTTCATTCCGTTCCGCTTGTGCAAATCCAGCTGCCTGATAAATTCCGCTTTCTGACTGGCTGCATCGGTCATCCCCCTGGCGGGCCAGTCCGTGTTATCCACGGTGGCCATCCAAACCCCACGGAACTCATATGCGGGGGGCCGGTCAATTTCCAGATGACTCTGCTGAGAAAAGGACTGAAGGATGCAAAACAGGCACAGGACCAGGGCGGTGGCTTTCATTGGGCTAAGGTATGGCAAGCTCAACTGAATGTCAAGGCTATGAGACTGAAATGCTCCTGTTAAAACGTTAATTATAAATGGTGAAAAAACTGTCTTAGGTCAGGGCCTCTGCGCGGCTCTCTAATACCGAATCGCGAGAGAGGGCGTAAGTACAAACTCAGTTACGAATCTTATCCAATAAACGGTTGAGCCCGGAAGCCTCTTTTTCTGAAAGATTGCTCAGGATGTCATCCATTTCATTTTGTTTTCGATCCATCTTTTCAAGCAGCTTCAACCCTTTATCAGTGATCGTAACGTCGACAAGGCGCCGGTCCTTTTTACAGATGACTTTTTTGACAAGTCCTTTTGAAAGCAGTCTTTCAACGATGCGGCTTGTATCGCTCATCTTATCGATCATGCGCTCGCGGATGGTGAGGGTCGAAAGCGGCGTGGGATGATTGCCGCGGAGGATGCGCAATATGTTGAATTGTTGATGGGTGATCCCTTCTTCTGCAACAAACTCTTTCAACCTTTCGATCGTCCAGCCGTAGGTATACAACAGGTTGATGATTGCTTTATGGCGTTCGTTGCGAAACTTGTCCTGGTGTATGTCCTTACTGATGCCCATCAAACATTTCTGTCTATAAATATAAAGAAGTGCGGCGATAATCCGGGCAGGGCGCGAATTGACTATGCAGGAGCCTCGGCAGGCCGCAGTGTTGCGGCCATTTTAAATATTGTAAACAGATGGTGCGCTTCATGAAGCAGAAAAAAATTCAGCCACATCGTAAGCGTCATGGTGCCAAAAACCGGGTGCGTGCCTTTTTTCTCAACTTCTGATTCTTCGAGGGCCTGAATTTTATCACTTAACTCCCGTCGGCATGAAAGAAGATCCTGCATGACCTCGCGCGTGCTTTTTGAACAGGTCAGCGTGAAGAGCGGGTCACCATCGGCGCTGTAGCGTTCAAATACCGGCACCTTTCCTTCCAGGATCAGTGCGAGGCGCGCAACAAAAACGTGCTGGTAAGTCGCGAGGTGAACGATGTTTTCAAATACGGACCATTTCCCGGGGATTGTCTGTTGACGGATCTGTTCGTCCGACAGGCCTTCGACGATCTCGATGAGTGATTTGTGCTGGTATTGGAGCCGCGTTGTGATCGAGCTTGGTAAAGACATTGCAAAGGTTTATGCTACGCATGTAGCGATGGTGGTTAATGGGCGACCAAAATAACTGATAAAGCTAATTTTCCCAAACTTTGGTGCCTTCGCTGCAGTTGGAGCAGATATCGATATTCTTGCGCCCGTGGAGAACGCGGGCGCGAAAATCACGGTAAGCCGGATTTTGCCAGATCTCCTTAAAAGTTTGCTGTTTCAGATCTCCAAGGCGGTGTGCGGCGTCCTTGTCAAAACAGCACGGTGCAACCAGCCCGTCCCACGTGATAACCGGATCGCTCCATAACCGCCAGCAATGATTCGCGAGGCGGCCTTTGTACGTATGTTCACCGCCGGGCTCCCGGCGATACCGGCTGTATTTTTCAATCGTAGGGATGAGGTGATGCGGATCGTTTTGATAGTCGTATATCTGCGCCGTCTTGAACCAGACGTCATCTACGCCGATCTCTTTTGCAATTTTCTTTACGTCATCCACCTGGTGCTCATTCGGACGCACGACAAGAAACTGGAAGATGACAAAGGGCGTCCGGCTTTTCAGCTGCTGTTTCCATTTGACAATGTTTTTTGCACCCTGAAGCACCTTTGAAAGATTGCCGCCAACGCGATATTGCTCATAAACGTCCTGCGTCGTTCCGTCTATCGAAATGATGAGGCGGTCAAGGCCGCTTTCCACGGTTTTGCGGGCATTCTCGTCCGTGAGGTAGTGCGCGTTGGTGGAAGTTGCCGTATAGATCTTTTTGCGCGAGGCATACTCCACCATCTGCAAAAACTCAGGGTGCAGGTATGGCTCGCCCTGGAAATAAAAGACGAGATAGAGCAGTTCCGCCGACAACTGGTCGATCGTTTCCTCAAAAAAATTCCTTTTCAGCATCCCGGTGGGCCGTGTAAACGCACGCAAGCCGCTGGGACATTCGGGACAACGAAGATTGCAGGATGTTGTCGGCTCAAATGAAACGGAGGTCGGATAGCCCCACTGCACCGGCCGGTGCGTCCATTTGCTGACATGATAGCTGCAAAAGACTTTCCATGCATTCCATGCACGGCGCAATGTCAGCTTTGACAGAAGGTTGATCGTATCACTCGCATTGAAACGCGGCATCTTGTGTAAAGTTAGACAAGCGCGGCTCTATCTGAACAATGGTTATTTTTCAGCTGAGCCCGGCACGCGGCCGTCAAACAGGACGCCGGATCGCTTAGCTTTGAACAGCATGGCTATGCACGACTACCATCTTCATTACCTGTCCGAATCGGCTCTCCTCGCTGATTTTGGCAACCGCATTGATGAAACAACGAGTCGTAAAGTGATAGCGATCGCGGAGAACGTTCGCAATCACGGATATCCTGAAGTGCTGGACGTCATCCCGGGGTATGCATCCGTCATGATCCAGTTCCATCTTTTCTTGTTGCAGCACCGCTTTAGCCGTTATGCCGATGCCTATGCGTGGATGGAATCCGTGATGAATGAAGCCGCGGGTTCTTCAGGCGATGACATTCCAGGGAGTCACCGGGTGCACCGTATACCCGTATGCTATGAAGAACCATACTGTAAGGATCTTGCTGCCTTATCCGATCGTTTGAAGGTGATGCGGGAAGAGATCATTTCACTGCATTGTGCACGCCGTTACCGGGTATATATGCTGGGATTTTTGCCGGGCTTTCCCTACATGGCTTCCGTCGACGAGCGGATCGTTTGCGGCCGCAAACCGCAGCCTGTACCAACGATCGCCGGAAGCGTCGGCATTGCAGGACAGCAGACCGGCATCTATCCTTTCGATTCGCCCGGTGGATGGCACATCATCGGCCGCACACCCGAAACCGTTTTTGATCGCAGCCGCGGCGAGCCATGTCTTTTTTCGCCAGGTGATACAGTTGAATTTTACCCCATCAGTGCCTATGAGTTTAAGGATCATCAAAGCAGGTGTGCTTGACACCGTTCAGGATGCAGGACGGTTCGGTCATCAGCATCTTGGCATCAATCCCGGCGGATGCATGGACCGTTATGCAGCAAGCCTCGCGCTTTCGATTGTCGGTTGCCCCGGCACGGCCCTGATCGAACTGCATTTTCCCGCTTCCATATTTTTGTTTGAACAGGAGGCGATGATCGCCATAACCGGCGCTGATTTCACACCAACTGTAGACGGCGACGAGATCACGCTGAACCGGCCGGTGATCGTCGGCCGCAATTCACTCCTGCAATTTGAAAAGCGAAAAGCCGGAGCACGCGCCTATCTCGCCATCCGCGAAGGTCTCGCAATCGAGCCGTGGCTCGGCAGCTGTAGTACAAATACAAGATCGAAAACAGGTGGCTATAAGGGACGCGCTTTGCAAAAAGACGATGAATTGGGATATGCCTGCAACTGCAGCTACGATATTCATTGTGACAAGAAGCCGTTGAACTGGACGGCGGACCCGGTTTGGACGGCTCCGGAAACCGACGCTACCGCCATTCTTCCCGGACCCGAATGGGATCTCCTGTCTTCAGACGAAAAGGATGAACTGACCCGTGAAAAATTCGTCATCAGCAGTGCGGACCGCATGGGATATCTTTTGAACGGGTCTTTTCACGCATCCGGCCTTCCGGAACTGGTTTCGACCGCCGTCACCTTTGGAACGATCCAACTTCTACCTTCCGGACGGCCGATCGTGCTGATGGCCGATCACCAGACGACAGGCGGCTATCCAAGGATCGCGCAGGTGATCGCGGCGCATTTGCCGTTCCTGGCGCAAAAACAGACCGGGGACAGTGTGAGATTCCGCCTCGTCAACCGCGAACAGGCATGGTCCGCATGGCTGCAGCAATACCGGCACCTGCAACAACTGAACGAAGCCTGTCATCTAAAACTGGAGAGCCTTGCTTACGGAGATCGACATTAATTGCGACATGGGGGAAGGTGTCGGCGATGATGAAAGCCTGATGCCGTACGTTAGTTCTGCAAATATTGCCTGTGGATATCATGCGGGCTCCGCAGACGATATGCGAAACGTGATCCGTCATGCGCTTACCTATGGTGTTGCCATCGGAGCGCATCCATCATTTGCCGACCGTGAGAACTTTGGCCGCAGGGAATTGCGGTTAACTGCAGAAGAGATCTACGGGTTGATCGCGGCCCAGTTGCAGGACATCAACCAGGTACTCAGGGAAGAAGGCGGCGTCCTTCATCATGTCAAGCCACACGGCGCACTATATAATTTATCAGCGCGCGATCCTCTCGTTGCTTTGGCCATTGCCACCGCGGTCAGAGATTTCAGTTCCTCTTTGTTGATCTATGGTCTTTCGGGCAGTTGTTCTATTGTCGCCGCGCTTGATGCCCGGCTGCCCGTCGCAAGAGAAGCTTTTGCGGATCGCCGGTATCGTGCAGACGGGTCACTGGTTCCGAGGTCGGACGAACGAGCGCTGATCGATTCCCCGGGAGCATGTGTTCTGCAGGTGACGCAGCTTGTCACCAGGGGAAGCGTTCAGTGCGTCGAAGACACACCGGTCGCCCTCAAGGCAGATACTGTATGTATTCATGGCGACAATCCCGGCGCACCTGCCATTGCAAAGGCACTGGCAGATCGCTTACAGACGATGGGAATTCGTCGCAGAACCGTTCACTGAAAAAGACCCCCCCGCAAAGCACGGACCCACCCTTTCCTGACCGGATCAGCCGCCGCGAAATCACCGGCAGTTTTTGTTGATTCGGGCATTGGATCCGTCCGTCGCGGTTGTAACGTTGCAACAGGAGCAGGCGAAAATCTCATTAAAAATATTTCCAATTTTATTAGCGGGCAATTACTAAAATAGTTAGTTTTGATGTTAATTACTTTTTTAAACAGCGGGGCAGTAAAACCTAATTTTGGATATGTCAAAAACTGAAAAAATCACCGAAGTCGCAAACAATAGCGAAAAGCTGAAAGCACTCAAGCTGACCATTGACAAGATCGAAAAAGATTTTGGGAAAGGCAGCGTGATGATGATGAACGAAAAAGCGGAAAATCAACAGGAAGTTGTTTCCACAGGCTCCATTGGACTTGATGTTGCACTTGGCATTGGCGGATTGCCAAGAGGCCGGGTGGTCGAGATTTACGGGCCTGAATCTTCCGGTAAAACGACAATTGCAACACATGTGATCGCGGAAGCGCAGAAAAAAGGCGGGATGTGCGCCATTATCGATGCCGAACATGCATTTGACAGTTCATATGCCCAAAAACTGGGTGTTGACGTTGACAATCTGCTGATATCCCAGCCGGACTATGGCGAGCAGGCGCTTGAGATCGCGGATCGTTTGATCCTTTCCGGTGCGCTGGATGTTGTTGTCATTGACTCGGTCGCTGCGCTGGTTCCCAAAGGCGAGCTGGAAGGTGAGATGGGTGACAGCAAAATGGGTCTGCAGGCAAGATTGATGAGCCAGGCGCTTCGCAAACTTACCGCGACGATCTCCAAGACAAATACGATCTGCATCTTTATCAACCAGCTTCGTGAAAAGATCGGGGTGATGTTTGGCAATCCTGAAACGACAACGGGTGGAAATGCGTTGAAATTCTATTCCTCGGTCAGGCTCGATATCCGTCGTATGGCGCAGATCAAAGACGGTGAACAGGCGATCGGCAACCGCGTGAAAGTGAAAGTGGTCAAAAACAAAGTGGCTCCGCCATTCCGTAGCGCTGAATTTGACATTGTGTTTGGAGAAGGTATTTCCAAAACAGGTGAGATCATTGACATGGGTGTGGAGCTGAATATCATTCAAAAAAGCGGCAGTTGGTTTAGCTACAATACAGACAGGCTTGGTCAGGGGCGGGATGCCGTGAAACAATTGCTTTCGGACAATCCTGAACTTGCCAATGAAATTGAAACAAAGATCCGCGAGAAGATCACGGAAATGCAAACGACGTGATGGGTTCGCATCCGCGGATCGATTATCTGTCAACTGGTCAAATTCAGATGAGGCGATAGATGTAGCCTCGGTGCTAACAAACCTGGGTGCTAACAAAAACATGAACCGTTTCGCTCTTGAGCGGGACGGTTTTTTATTTTGACTAGCTTAGTATCAAAACGACCCATCGATGGCGACCCGTAAACTTGAAGCGAGAAAACATATCGCACTTGTAGCACACGACAACAAAAAAGCAGATCTCGTTGAATGGGCCACTTATAACAAAGCGGCGCTGACGCAGCACCGTTTGTATGCAACGGGAACAACGGGTTCACTAATTGAAAAATCGCTGGACATACCGGTCACCAAATTTCTCAGCGGCCCGCTCGGCGGGGATCAACAGGTTGGAGCGAGTATTGCCGAAGGGAAGATCGATGTGCTGATCTTTTTCTGGGATACGATGGAAGCACAACCACACGACCCGGATGTGAAGGCGCTCCTTCGTGTTGCGGTGACTTACAATTTGCTGATCGCCTGTGATCGCGCGACCGCCGACTTTCTGCTTACTTCTCCCTTGATGCACCAGGAATATGAAGTGATCTTACCCGACTATTCCATCTATGTGAAACGAAAGATCCCCTTATGAAAGTCGGGCTCCGCGAATGGAAGAAAAGTGATGCGGTCCGCCTGGCGGAGATCGCAAATAATCGAAAGATCTGGGATAATGTCCGCGACCTGCTGCCATATCCGTATTCCCGCAAAGACGCCAAAGAGTGGCTCCAACTCGTGAAAAAACAGGACAAGCCGACCACGTTTTGTATTGAGGCCGATGGCCACCTCGCGGGAAGCATCGGGTTTACTTTGAAAGACGATGTTTATCGCATGACCGCAGAGATCGGGTACTTTATCGCGGAGGAGTTCTGGGGCAAAGGCGTTGCTACGGCGGCCATCGGTCTGATGGTCGACTACATCGCGAAAAATTTTGACATTGTCCGCGTCTATGCGGAAGTCTTTGAATACAACAAAGCGTCCATGCGTGTCCTTGAAAAGAACGGTTTTTACCTGGAAGCCGTAAGAAAAAAAGCAGCCGTAAAAAATAACACGATCATCGACGATTTTGTCTGGGTTCGCATCATTAAATAGAGGCAACGGGTTTAAATTGCATACCCGCTATGCCATTTAATATTCATGCGCCATACCAGCCCGCCGGTGATCAGCCTGAAGCGATCAGGCAATTGACGGAAGGGATCATGAGCGGCGAGAAGTACCAGACGCTGCTTGGGGTGACCGGCAGCGGAAAAACTTTTACCATCGCCAACGTGATCCAGAACGTGCAGCGGCCCACGCTTGTCCTAACCCATAATAAGACGCTGGTGGCACAGCTGTATGGCGAATTCAGGCAATTCTTCCCTGAAAACGCGGTCGGGTACTTTGTGTCATATTATGACTACTACCAGCCGGAGGCGTACATGCCGGTCAGCGATGTTTATATCGAAAAAGATCTCTCGATCAACGAAGAACTTGACAAACTGCGCCTGCAGGCCACGGCGCAGCTGCTGTCCGGAAGAAGGGATATCATCGTTGTCGCGTCGGTCAGCTGCATCTATGGCATCGGAAACCCGGCCGATTTTGAAAATGGCATCATCCGCATCAACAAACGGCAGACGATCTCAAGACAGGGATTTCTTCATTCGCTGGTGAACGCATTGTACAACCGGACAACGATTGAATTCAAACGCGGGACCTTTCGGGTGAAGGGAGACACCGTTGAGATCAACCTTCCTTATGTCGATTATGGTTACCGCATCATATTTTTTGGTGATGAGATCGAAGAGATAGAAAGTTTTGATGTCGTCACAGGCAAACGGATGGTATCGATGGAAAACGCCGCCATCTTCCCCGCGAATCTCTACCTCGCACCAAAGGACATGCTGCAGCAGATCATTTATGAGATCCAGGATGAGATGCACGCGCAGGTTGAGTATTTCAAAAGCGTGGGGAAACTGATCGAAGCGCAAAGACTAAAAGAACGGGTTGAATTTGATATTGAAATGATCCGCGAACTCGGTTACTGCAACGGGATCGAGAATTATTCCCGCTTCTTTGACCGTCGTTACCCGGGGACAAGACCGTTTTGCCTTCTTGACTATTTCCCAAAAGATTTTCTGTGTGTGATCGATGAAAGCCACCAGACCGTTCCGCAGGTGAGCGGCATGTACGGAGGTGACCGCAGCCGGAAGCTGATCCTCGTTGACTACGGCTTTCGTCTTCCGTCAGCACTTGACAATCGCCCCCTGAATTTTCATGAATTCGAGAGCATGCTCAACCAGGTCATTTTTGTTTCCGCCACGCCTGACGATTTCGAGTTGGAAAAAACGGGCGGCGTTGTCGTGGAACAGGTGGTTCGCCCGACTGGCTTGCTCGAACCGCCAATTGAGATCAGGCCAAGCGTCAACCAGATCGACGACCTGCTGGACGAGATCGATAAAAGAGTGACAAAAGGGGACCGGGTACTGGTGACCACGCTGACAAAGCGAATGGCTGAAGAAATGGACAAGTATCTCCATCGGATCAACATCAAGTCAAAATACATCCACAGCGAAGTTGACACGCTTGAAAGGATCGAGATCTTGCGGCAGTTGCGCCTTGGCGATATTGACGTGCTGGTTGGCGTGAACTTGTTGCGTGAAGGCCTGGACCTGCCTGAGGTTTCATTGGTTGCGATCCTTGATGCCGACAAAGAAGGTTTTCTGCGCAATGAAAAATCGCTGACCCAGACTGCGGGCAGAGCGGCGCGGAATGTGGATGGCCTTGTGATCTTTTATGCGGATACGATCACCGAAAGCATGCAAAAAACGATCGATGAAACAAACCGGCGGAGGGAAAAACAGATCGCATTCAATATTGAGCACGGGATCACACCGAGAACAGTAAAAAAATCCAGGGACCAGGTGTTTGCGCAAACTTCCGTTCTTGACATCAAGGGGTATGATCCAAAGAATCCCCAGGCCATTGCTGCGGACGAAGACATCGTTGCGGTTGCCGCAGATGAACAGCCCGAATACAAGACGATCCCGCAGATGGAAAAAGCGATCGCCCGCATCCGGAAGGACATGGAAAAAGCCGCCCGCGATCTTGATTTTATGGAAGCGGCACGGCTCCGGGATGAGATGTTCCGGCTTCAAAAAGACCTCGAAAAACTGAAAAAGGAATAGTCCTCGTAGTTCTACTTGTTTACACTTAGTGTTTCTGCTGGAATTCCAAGGTTTTCAGGGAATTGGTTTGCATTTCTGTGGCACCGTCTCTATTTTGTTCCCCGAAGTCATTCATCCAATATTTGTAAAACCTAAATCCAATTCGTATGAAACGTCGAATCCGTAAGATTGTAAACTTCTTTGCGTTCAATCTGCTGTTCTTTGCTCTTTACCTGAACTTTATTCACAAGGATAAATCGATCGTACAGCCGGTTCCGCTGAAAGCAAACACGGCTACCATCAACGGCACCATCCCGGTACAGGATGCCGAAAAATATCTCAACGAAAAAAATGCAACTGTAGCCCAGCCGGCTATTGACAAGGCTAAACTCTAACCCCTTAGGTTTTTAGTTAACAATTATTAATAAAACCGCCCCGGCCCTGTCCGGGGCTTGGCTTTTTGTGCCGGTGCTTCCGGTGCCCGGCCTGCAGCCTGGCTGCGCGCTCATGATTTCCCCGGCGAAGCGGGAAAAGTTAACTTCGCCGAATGCCGAAAAAAGTGTTTCTCCTGGACGCCATGGCGCTGATATTCCGCGCTTACTACGCCCTCATCCGCAACCCTCGTCTCACTTCAAAAGGAAAAAATACAAACGCACAATTCGTTTTCACCAATACGCTGGTCGAGCTGATCAATAACCAAAAGCCCTCCCACATGGCCGTTTGCTTCGATACGGCAGCGCCAACTGAACGGCATACGGACTTTGAAGAGTATAAAGCGAACCGCCAGGAAGCCCCGGAGGACATTCTTGCTGCCATCCCCGATATCAAAAAGATCATAGCCGGTTTCAACATCCCGATCATTGAAGTTGACGGGTACGAGGCGGATGATGTCATTGGAACGCTTTGCAAACAGGCCGAGAAAGCCGGATACGACGTATTCATGGTCACACCGGATAAAGATTACGGTCAGCTTGTTTCCGAACACATCCGGATCTATAAGCCGGGTTATCAGGGTGGCGATGTGGAGATCATGGGGCCAAAAGAGGTATGCGAAAAATGGTGTATCGAATCGGTTGACCAGGTCATCGACATGCTGGGACTGATGGGTGACGCCGTTGACAACATTCCGGGCATCACAGGCGTCGGTCAAAAAACCGCGTGCAAGCTATTGACCGAATATAAAACCCTCGAGAAAGTCCTTGAGAATGCAGATCGCATAAAAGGCGCGCTTGGCGAAAAAGTGAGAGCCGGCAGGGAAGACGCGCTGCTCTCAAAAAAACTTGCAACGATCATTACAAATGCACCGGTCCAGTTCCACGAGGAAGATTTCAAATTGAAAGACTGGAACCGGGACGGTCTCGGGCAGATATTCACGGAGCTTGAGTTTAAATCCATCGGCAAAAGAATTCTTGGTGACGATTTCGGCGGACCGGGTCCTGCGGGTCCCGGCGTTCAGGCGGACCTGTTTGGGAACGCGGTAGTGCCGAAACAGAAATCAGAGAAAGCGGTTGAAGCAGTGGAAGAAGTGATCGAAGAGATCTCCGAAGCCGTTCAAAAAGTTGATAAGAACATTCACAACTGCCCGCACGATTACCAGGTCGTGGAGGGAGAAAAAGAGCTCGGATCCCTGTTGCAAACATTGATGAGCTCGAGCGAGATCTGTTTTGATACCGAAACCACCAGCATTGATGCCAACGACGCGGAACTCGTCGGCTTCAGCTTTTCCGTCAAGCCTTGCGAAGGCTGGTTTATTCCGTGTCCTCCGGACCAGGAGCAAACAAAAGCCATCCTCACACAATTCGAACCGCTCTTTCATGATGCATCAAAGACCTGGGTCGGTCAAAACCTGAAATATGACATGCTGGTGCTGAAATGGTACGGCCATGAGTTGCGCGGAAGCATTTTTGACACGATGCTCGCGCACTATGTGATCGAGCCGGACGGGAAGCGCAGCATGGACATGATGAGCGCGAAATACCTGGGATATGAACCGGTATCCATCGAGGAACTGATAGGCAAAAAAGGAAAATCGCAGGGCAATATGCGTGACGTCGCGCTTGACAAGATCAAGGAATACGCGGTGGAGGACGCTGACATTACGCTGCAGCTAAAACAGGCATTTGTTCCGTTGCTTAAGAAACACAGCGTTGAAAAGGTTTTTGCCGAGGTAGAAAATCCGCTCGTGAAAGTGCTCATGAGCATGGAATATGAAGGCGTAAAGATCGACGTGCCTTTTTTGAATGAGTACTCAAAAGAACTGGAACGGGAAGCAAAGATCAGCGAAGAAGCTGTTTATAGCCAGGCGGGCGTAAGATTTAACCTGTCATCGCCAAAACAGCTGGGTGAAGTGCTTTTTGAAAAACTGCAACTCGATCCAAAGGCGAGAAAGACAAAAACCGGCCAATACGCCACCGGTGAAGACGTGCTGATGAAACTGGCCCACAAGAACCAGATCTGCATGGACATTCTCGCCTACAGGGAGTACACAAAGCTGAAATCCACCTACGTTGATTCCCTTCCTCAACTGATCAACCGCAAAACGGGGCGCGTGCACACAACTTACGGGCAGGCGGTTGCTGTGACGGGCCGGCTGGCGAGCAATAATCCGAACCTGCAAAACATCCCGATCAGAACGGATCGCGGTAAGGAGATCCGCAAAGCGTTTATACCGCGGGACAATGACCACCTGTTGCTGAGCGCGGATTATTCGCAGATCGAACTGCGCATTGTTGCCGCCATTAGCGGGGACCCGAACATGTGCGCGGCATTTCGCGAAAACAAGGACATCCATACAGCAACGGCGGCCAGGGTATACAACGTGGCGGAACACGATGTCACAAAAGAAATGCGCTACAAGGCAAAAAGCGTAAACTTCGGTATCATCTACGGACAGGGTGCATTCGGGCTCGCAGACAATCTTGGGATCTCAAGAACAGAAGCAAAGGCGATCATTGATAACTATAAAAAAGAGTTTCACGGTATCACGCGATATATGGACGACACGATCAACTTTGCGAGGGAGCATGGGTATGTGCAAACGCTGATGGGGCGGAAGCGATGGCTCAGGGATATTAATTCCGCCAATTTTACGGTTCGCGGTTTTGCCGAGCGAAATGCCATTAACTCGCCGATCCAGGGAACGGCGGCCGACATGGTCAAGCTCGCGATGATCCGCCTCGACGAAGAATTCAGAAAACGAAAATTCCGGTCACGGATGATCCTGCAGGTGCACGACGAACTGGTGTTTGACACGCATCGGGATGAAGTGGAAGCCGTAAGACCGGTGATCATCGAGTGCATGCAAAACGCGATGCCACTGCCTTGTGAGGTACCTGTGATCGCCGAGATCGGTGAAGGAGACAATTGGCTTGCAGCGCATTGACAACATATTGACAATCTATTATGTTATCTAGAATTTTCGGAGTATTTTTCTTCCCGAAACTTATAAATACCGGCCTTAAGACCGTTGAAAACAACTTACACTTTGACAAGCGACTACCTGGAGCGGCTGTCAGCCCAACTCATCGACAGTGTTTCAGATGCCATCATCTCAACGAACGAAGCGTTCGCTATTCAGACATGGAACAGGGCGGCAGAAAAGATCTACGGACGTTCTTCGCATGAAGTGCAGGGAATGGACGCCGGCGAGGTTTTCCGCTATGAGTTCCTGAACGATTCAAGCGAGATCGCGCGTCAGCAACTGGCTGAAACGGGTGAATGGAAAGGCATTGTCGTTTATACCCGGGATGACGGAGAGAAAGTGTTCCTGAGCGTCTCGGCCAGTAAACTCGAAAATGAGGCCGGCGAAAACATCGGCTTTATCGCCATCAACCGGGACATAACGGAGATCTACCGGATGAAGGCTCACCTGGAAAATGAGCAACGCCTTGTGCTGGCTCTCGAAGGCGCGGGTGACGGAGTGTGGGAATATAACTTCCAGAATAACGAAGTGTATTATTCCCCATCGTACAAAAAGATGCTTGGCTTCTCAGACAATGAATTTGATAATGACTCACAGGAATGGAGAAGCCGTATCCATCCCGCCGATCTGCATTTGGTCAGGGAAGTTGAAACCCGCTATGACCGGCACGAGATACAAAGCCATTCCATTGAGTACAGGATCCGTCACAAATCCGGAAAATATATCTGGGTGCTTGACCGGGGCATGCTGATCGACAAAAGTGAAGATGGCAAACCATTGCGCGTCATCGGAACGCAAACCAATATTGACCAGCGAAAGAAAGCGGAACAGAAAGTCAAAAGCTTCCTGGAATCTGCTCCTGACGCGATGGTGATCGCGCGTGAGAATGGGATCATTGAATTGATCAATACACAGGCTGAGAATCTCTTCGGATACCGGCGGGAGGAAATGATCGGACAGCCGATTGAGATGCTGATCAGCGGCGGACTCGTCGAGCGGCACATGGCACACCGCAAGTCGTTCATCGAGAACCCGCACGTAAGATCCATGGGAAGAGGGGCCGATCTTTTTGCAAGAAGAAAAGACGGCGCCGAGATCCCGGTCGAGATCAGTCTCAGTCCCATCCAGTCAGAAGACGGTCTCATGATCTCGGCCGCCATCCGTGATGTCACTGAACGAAAAAAGACTGAACAGGAACTTCTGAAGGTTCAGCAACGATTGACCTCGTTCATGCGCAACACACCGACCATGAACTGGATCATCGATGAGCACAATTGTTTCCGGTTTTTCAATGAATCCTATAAACAATCGTTCCGGCTCAACGATGGCGATATCGGCCGGTCGATCTATGACATCTTTCCCCCGGCGATCTGTGATGAATTTTCAAAGAACAACTGGCGTGTATGGAACTCGGGCGTAGCGCTCGAGACGGTTGAAGAGGGCATCGGACCCGATGGAGACCGGCAGATCTACCAGATATTTAAATTCCCACTGGACCCGGAGGACGGTATCAGGCTGCTCGGCGGCGTGGCACTCGATATCACGGATAAGATCGCAAACCAGCAGGAGTTACGGCTGAGCAATGACCGATATCACTTTGCCAGCAAGGCAACATCCGATGCCATCTGGGACTGGGACCTGCAAACCGATATGATCTACCGCGGTGAAAGCTTCACGTCGCTGTTTGGGTATTCCGTTGCCGCGGTGAGCCACCAGTTTGAACTATCGCGGATCCATCCGGCCGACCGTGGCCGTGTTGACGCAACGCTGAGGCTTGCGTTGGAAGGAAACGAAACAAGATGGCAGGATGAATACCTCTATCAAACCGCCGACGGCATTTATAAAACGATCCTTGACAAAGGGTTTATCATTCGCGACGGATCTGGTACGGCGATCCGTATGATCGGCGCGATGCAGGACATTACGGAACAACGGAGACTGCAGGACCAGCTTGTAAAAGAAGAAGAAAGGAAAAAGAAAGAGGTGCTCCAGGCGATCATCCATGCTCAGGAACGCGAACGACATGAAATATCGCACGAGTTGCATGATAATGTGAGCCAGATACTGACGACCTGCAAACTGCTGCTGGAAGCCGCTGCGCAACAGGGCAGTAATGAGTACATCGGGCAAACACAGGAAAACCTGCAAAAGGCGATCGATGAAATGCGAAATCTCAGTCACCGCCTGAACCCTGCGTCTCTGAAATTCATCGGGCTCCTGGGTTCCGTGAACGACCTGCGCAGCAAGATCAACAGCACGGGCACTATCCAGATCACTTTTCATTCAGACGACTTCGATACCTCGCTGGTCAACGACGAACTCCAGCTGGCACTGTTTCGCATTGTACAGGAGCAGCTCAACAATATTCTCAAACACGCGCAGGCGCGCAACGTCGTGATCGACCTTTCCACAAATGACTCGCGCATCCGCCTGATCATAATTGACGATGGTAAAGGTTATGACCTGAAAGCGAAGAAGCCGGGCCTCGGTCTTAGAAATATTTTCAACCGGGCGGAATTCCATAAAGGCACCGCACAGATATTTACGGAACCGGGAAAAGGTTTCAAGTTGCAGGTCCAGATCCCGCTGTGATCATGCGCGCAACTCACTCGCAAAGCCTTTTGTAACTTGGACGCCGATGTGCGGTATCGCGGGCATTATACAACAAGACGGACGTTACACTGCGGCAGAAGTGGAAAAAATGGCCGACGCCATCCGGCATCGGGGGCCCGATGGGAGCGGGTTTTGGCAAAATGAATCGTCAACTGTGCTGCTCGCACAGCGGCGCCTGGCGATCATCGACCTTTCGGACGCTGCGCGCCAGCCGTTTCATTTCACTGACCGGTATGTCGCGCTGCACAATGGCGAGATCTACAACTATATCGAACTCCGTGAAGAACTGATGAAGCGCGGGTATTCGTTCGCTACCCGGTCAGACACGGAGGTTTTGGTCGCAGCATACGATTGCTGGAACAGCGATTGCGTTCACCATTTTGATGGCATGTTCGCTTTTGCGATATGGGACCGGCAAACAAACGAACTGTTTGCCGCGCGTGACCGCTTTGGCGAAAAGCCATTCTATTACTCTTTCAACCGGGATGCCGGATCGTTTTTGTTTGCATCCGAGATCAAAGCGTTCTGGCCGTTAAACAAAGGAAGAACGCTGAACCGCAGGATGCTGTTCAATTTTTTAACGATCGGCTACACCGATAACCCCGAGCAACCCGGCGAAACATTCTATGAAGAAGTCGAAAAATTGCCTGCCGCGTGTTGGCTCAGGCTATCAGCGGGAGGTCAAAAGGTAACGGTACACCGGTACTGGAGCCTTGACCCCGAGAAAACCGTCAATATCAGCGATGCGGCGGCCTGCGAACAGTTCAGGGCGTTATTTCAAAACGCCGTCCGCAACCGGCTGAGAAGTGATGTGGAGTGGGGTTGCACCCTGAGCGGCGGCCTTGACAGCTCATCGGTAACAACGGTTGCGGCGACGCAGTCGGAAATAAAAACAAAAACATTTTCGATCTTCTTTCCCGGTTTTGAAAAAAATGAGCGGCCCTTTGTAGACAAAGTCAAAGAACAGGTGCCGATTGATTCATTTACCACGGAATTGCACGATGCAGACGTCGCATCTACATTTGAAAAGGTCATCAGACACCAGGATGAGCCGTTCACCAGTTCGAGTTTGCTGGCGCAGTACGCTGTTTTCGGCCTGGCGGCTCGCCAGGGCGTTAAAGTGCTGCTGGATGGACAGGGCGCGGATGAAATTTTGGGCGGCTATCATAAATACTACAAGTGGTACTGGCAGGAATTGTTCCGCAAGCGACAACTGATGAAAAGCAAAGAGATCGCTTCAGCGCGGGGGCTGGGTGTTACAGAGCAGTTTGGAATACGCAACATCATCGCCGCGTTGTTTCCCGATATTGCGTCGGTTGTACTGGAAAAACAATACCTGGTTCGGGCGCTGAAACAACAGGACCTTGACCGGGAATTTGTACGACTGCAAAGCCGGGAAGCATATTATTCAACGCCTGAGATCTTTTCGCTTAACGGGGCGCTCTACTTCAACACGTTTGTCCATGGTCTTGAAGAACTGTTGCGGTATGCCGATCGCAACAGCATGGCACACGGAAGAGAATTGCGGCTTCCGTTCCTGAGCGTAGAATTGGTTGAATTCATATTCTCGCTTCCCGGAAATTTCAAGATCCGGCGTGGCTGGAGCAAATGGATACTTCGCGAGGCAATGCAGCCCCTGCTGCCCTCAGCCGTTGCGTGGAGAAAGGACAAGATCGGCCTGGAACCGCCGCAGGCGAGCTGGATGCAAACGCCTGACATGAAGGAGATGGCTCATGAGGCGAGGCGAAAACTTGTCGCCGAAAAGATCCTTCAGCCGGCGGTACTCGGAAAATCGCTCGCGCCTGCCGCTGCTTACGAAAAAAACACCGCCGACTGGAAATATCTCGTCGCGGCGCAATACGTGTAGAAAATTCTAAAGCTCGTTCCTCACTGATTCAACAAGCTTCTCAACGGCCCGCCGCACATCCCCGGCGCTTCCATTATGATTGTTGACCAGCACCGAAAAGATCAATATGCGTTTGTGCTTTGTGTATAAAAACCCGCTCAAAGACACTACGCCGGAAAGCGATCCGGTCTTTGCAAAAATATACCCGGCACCGGCCGTATAGTACCTGCGAAGCGTTCCCTCGTTACCGGAAGGGAAGATGGAACGCAACCTGGCCATTCCAAATTCCTTCATCATCAGGTCAAGAATGGAGACGAGATCACGGGGCGAAAAAAGATTGTATCGGCTGAGACCTGAACCGTCAACCCAGCGGGGTGGCTGTGGGAGATGACTCAGATCGGTTTTTAAGAGGGTATCGATGATCCGCTCATCATTCATTTCACCGGTCAGCTGCCCACTTACCATGAGTAGAGACTGTTCGGCAAAGAAATTATCGCTGCGGTGCATCATGGGTGCAAGCATCGAATCAAGCGGTTGAGAGCGGATCGGCGTCCATGCCGGAGTTGATAATGACGTCGCCGGCTGCAGACCACCCGCGACCCGGGATGAAACAGGCCGATGCAAAGTGTCGGCCAGCAGTTGCATCGCCGTTTGAAGGCCGTCCGTGACAAACGGAACGACGGCCTCGCCTTGTTTCTCCCTGCCGGCCGAAATGCGGTAATCGTTGGCCGATACGGCGCGTACAACCGAAAACCCACGGCCGGAAGCGGTATCGTATGACGCATGAAATGCCGTGCGCGGAATGGAGATCAAATTCACCGTTGTCGAATCCGCCGACCGCTGAAGTTTCCAATGAAGCACATTGCCGTAAACCGGCAACGGACTTCTTTCAGCCATATAGTCGTCATTGTAGTCATTCCAGGACCAGCCGTCGCCAAGCGGAGTTTCGCGCCAGCCGTCACCTAAAATGACAACCGGCTTTTCACTTCGTTGCAGGTATTCAAACGCAGGCTGCGCGTGATAGTCTGGATGCAGGAAGGTGGGATCGCCCGCGGGCCGGAGGATGAGCCCACTATCCGTATTGTGAACGTAAAAAGTGACCAGGCTGTCCTCGAGGTATTTCATCGCGGCATAGCACGTCGCGATCTTTACGTTGCTCGCCGGAACAAAATAATGACCGGATTGATGCTCTATCCAGTACTTGCCGGTTAATGGTTCATAAAAACAAATGCCCACATGCGCGGATTGCAGGGGTATAGTTTGCAACAGTGTGGCTTGCTGTGACTGCAGCCGCCTTGCCGGAGAACACGCAATCAGTACGGTGGAGGCAATAAAGAAAAGTCGAAACGCACGGAGATGAATGTTGATCCGGAATCTTTCCATCAGGATAGATCGATTGTGTGTCCTTCACGCGAGCTTTGCAGCGCCGCTTCAATGATCCGGACGGTTTTGATCCCGTCTTCCGGAGGCACGGGGTTTTTTGCCTGGCCGGTCAGCGCTTTGTACACGTCGTCATAATAGTACATATAATTCCCCGGTGTCGATGTCATTTCCTTCCGCACAACTTCGCCGTTGATCTCTGTGTGGAGCAGGCCATCCGGTTTTGCTGGCGCGGGGCACCAGCTTTTCAGCGATGGAACAGCGCCCGCATTCAGCTGCGTCTCCTGCAGGTCCGAACGTTGCTGGATAAAACTTCCGGCAGTCCCATGAAAGATATAGGAAGGCAGCGGCTCGCGTGCAATGCAGGTCGCCTTCAGCCGTACCCGCTTATCGGCATAGAATAGCAGCATTTCAAAGTAATCGTTTGCTTTCACGTCTTCCCGCATCTTCCATACATCGGCCCAGATGGCCATCGGCCATCCAAACAGCTGCAGCGCCTGGTCAACAAGATGAGGGCTCAGATCATAGATAATTCCTGCACCCGGCAGGTCGCCCTCTTTGTGCGCCTTTCCCACTCCCACAGGGCGGTAGCGGTCATAGCGGATCTCCACTTCCCTGACGTCTCCAAGAAGTTTTTGATCCAGCACTTTTTGAATGGCGTGGTAATCGCCGTCATAACGCCTGTTCTGGTAAACGCTGAGAAATAGTTTTTTGCTGTGGGCCAGGTCCCTGATCTCCTCCGCCTGTTCCACATTCACGGCAAACGGTTTTTCCACGACAAGATGTTTGCCCGCTTCCAGTGCAGCGATCGCATGCTCATAGTGTAGGTGCGTTGGCGTATTCACGATGACCAGTTCAATATCCGGCGATGACACGAGTTCGTCAACCGAACGAAAGATCATGGAATCAGGATAGCGCGCGAGGGATTCACTGTTGTGCCGTTCCACGATGCCGGTGAGCGAATACCCGGGGTGGTTTGCGATGAAAGGAGCATGGAAAAGTTTTCCGCTCATGCCATATGAACAGATCCCTGTGCGAATACGATGACCTTGTTGGAACATGATAGAATAAATTGTGCGATCAGCTAACTGCGTTCCTGCGCGCGAAGCCATCGCTCCGGAACTTCATTGCTGCTGGCGAGCAGGTAATCCTTATAACTGCATGCGATAAAGCTGCGATTGGGTAACTGCATCCACCAGCGACCTGTTTTTTTGCTTTGTAAGAATGTGGTCTCCACTTCCGCGAATGCAATGTGGTATTCATTGAACGAATCGCGCTGATTCAACTCAACTTCCTTACGGCCCCGGCTTCTGCCGTCCATGACGTACCAGAGCATATGCGCGATCTGTTTCGCGGTGAGATCATCGCGGTCGTGCGCGGGATTGAAACCATAAATGCCGATGCTGGAAACATTCGGGCTTAAGCCGGCATATCGCATCAACACACAGGCTTCTTCACCGTTCAGGCCATTTGGCGAAACGGTGGTCGCCGGCGCGTATGAATGAGCGATCGCCGATATATCAAAACTGAAAAGGCTGCTGTTGCGGATCACCGGTTCCATTTCATCGATATTCTCCCTGACGCTTCCAGCACGGTAGCAGTCAAACCGCAGCTTGTCCATCGTTTCCAGCATCCTTGGATGCACATAATAGCTTTGGAACGCGATGTGATTGTAGTGACGGATGAAGTTCGGCTCTGAAGTGAGCATCTCCATCAGGAAATTTTCGTGACGAAACGGCGAATCAATATTCAAATCAATAAGCGCGTCCACGCAAGATGCCTCGATCGTCCGGGCATTTTCAACATAAGCTCCGTATTGCGCCAGCGTCAGATCATGTGACCCCCCAAGGATGATGACGGTCTTGCCATCGTTGATGAGTTCATGGATCACCGTGCGCAAGGCCGCATAGGAATCCGTAAACAAAGACCCTTCGCGGATATTGCCAAGATCGGCAACTTTCACATCTCCGTGCCAGTAATACAATGAATAAAATTGGCGCCTGATGAGATCGGGGGCATTGCTTTGCCCGTGGATCAGGCCACTGCCTCTTTGTTCTCCGCAACCGATCAACACGATCTGCACGTCGTCGATGTCCGGGAATTCGTTGATCAGATTTTCGCCATGCCCACCGTAAATGGACACCATGCGCCCGATCTGTCCTTCGCGGTATTCATCTGCGGAGACCTCAGACAGGTCCACAGGGGATAGAAAATCAGAAATGTTGAGGTAATCGGCCATACTGCAAGATACCAAGAAGGATAGACGTATCCGGGTGGGAACCGGCCGTGAGGATAAAATCTTAAGAACCTAAAACCCGCGCGGGCCGCGGGCAGGTGCGGCCGGAAGCGTATTTTTGCCGTCGCATGGATCAGATCGTAAACCAGATAGAAGCGTATAAAAAAGAGATCGCCGCCTTTGATGAAACGGATGGAAAAGCAGTTGAAGCTTTCCGGGTAAAATGGCTCGGATCAAAAGGCATTGTGAAATCGCTTATGGGCGAAATGAAGAATGTTGATCCCGGTGAGCGCAAACAATTCGGACAGTTGTTGAATGACTTTAAATCCTTTACAGAAGAGAAGCTTGAACAACTGAAGGCTTCAGCTTCCGGCGGTGTTTTGACAGCCGGTCCCGGGCAGGACCTGTCTCTTCCCGGGGACCCGGTCCCGGTGGGCTCGCGGCATCCCGTGACGATGATGCGCAATCGCATTGTTTCGATCTTTCAACGACTCGGCTTTTCGGTTTCAGAAGGGCCCGAGATCGAAGATGACTGGCATAATTTCACCGCGCTGAACCTGCCGGAATATCACCCGGCGCGAGACATGCAGGATACGTTTTATGTGCAGCAAAATCCCGCCTGGCTCCTTCGCACCCACACAAGCAATCTCCAGATCAGGGAAATGGAAAAAGGGAAATTACCGATCAGGGGAATTTATCCGGGTCGTGTCTACAGGAATGAAACAGTCAGCGCGCGGAGTCATTGCTTCTTTCACCAGGTTGAAGGACTTTACGTAGACGAGAACGTCTCCTTTGCGGATCTCAAGCAGACCCTATATTTCTTTGTCAAAGAAATGTATGGTTCGGATGTACGCGTCAGATTTCGACCTTCCTACTTCCCGTTCACTGAACCAAGTGCCGAAATGGACATCAGCTGTACACTTTGCAAAGGCGAAGGCTGCAGCGTGTGCAAACACACGGGCTGGCTTGAAATACTTGGGTGCGGAATGGTTCATCCAAACGTATTGCAAAACTGCAACATTGACCCAAACAAGTATACCGGCTTTGCATTCGGGATGGGCATCGAACGTCCGGCACTGCTCAAGTATGGCATCAATGACATCCGGCTGTTCAGTGAGAACGATGTACGGTTCCTGCGGCAATTCACTGCCGCGAATTAGCAACTGTCATTTCCCTTTCCCAAATACCTGGCGCAGCCCGATGACGGCGCTCGTGTAGTTGTAATTGTGCAGTCCCTGCTGCCCCTGGAAAAAGAAGATCTTTCTGCGAAACGATTTGGAGAATTCCACCCGCGCCACCATGGGCTTGTCACGCAACCTGTAGAAATATCCGAGATACCCGGCAATATCTGCCTGCATCCTGACCCCGTTTTTATCGTATTGCAGCCCGGTACCGTACAAAAAGGCGTCATCCTGCGGGTGCCGGCGAATCTCAGCCTGCCAGAAATAGCCGCCCACCATCAGGATCCACTTCAGGGAAGGATGCTTTGTAAAGCCCTTGCCAAGTGAAAAATCAAAATAATAACCCGGCGCATCCGTGAAACGCGCCGCGCCAATTTCAGACGAAGGAAACCGGTAGCCGATCCGAACGGCGCCGTACAGCAATCGTTGCGGTTGATTGATCAGTTGGATATTCGTATTGAGGTGAACGTCTCCTTTGCCGTACCGGTCATAATAATGTTGCGTGAAGACGTGGCGCTCCGTCTTGATATCATAGCTCATGGTGAAATGCTCCACGGGCACCCAATAGAGGTCAAACGAAATTTTATTTTTAACGAGGCAATAGTTCGCGTAGACGGCGATGTCCTGCGTGTGATCACCTTTTGAAAAATAAAAGTCACCGCTCAACCCGGCGGAATTCACGGTATCGGTTGAACCGTTTGTGATGTGCGGGACCGGAAGCGCATTGGCGCCCAGGAAACCCGGCGTATAAGTGAGATATCTTTCCCACGGCGTGACGCCATCCCAGTGTACCGTGTTTTCCCACCATGTGTAAGACTGTGCCGCAGGCTGCATGGTGATCAACAAGGCGGCTCCGATCATCAACGTTCTCATATCATATTCCCGGGTCCTTCGGATCAATCTGGTTACCTCTTGCCGGCGTCAGGTTTTGAGTTTTGAATTGGCGCGAAGGTTACAAAAGATACCCGCCAGCACAAATAAAAGGATCGCGAAATAGAACGCAGGGGTTCCGTCGACCGACATGGACACACCGGCATTGAAATTCAGATCTGAGGATTTGATCGAGTTATCGGATCTCAATTTTGATTTAAGATCGACCAGCATCGCGATCAGCGCCGCCGCGGCAGCGAGTGCGATAACCAGGTTCACCTTCCCGCCACTTTGCGGAGCAACAAGGGCCAGCAACAGACCAAGCAACCCAAGACCGAGCGCAGCGATCGCAAAAACGTTCGCATCCTGCTTTTTCAACATGTCCTGATCGCCCGATGACCTCCGGCTGTTGTTTGTTCCAAAAGAATTGCCAAACAGGTTTTGTGACACGACTTCTTTCCATTCGCTGCCCATAGCCAGTCCAATACCTGTATTGTTTGCGAGCGCGGAATTATTGCATTTGAATTCTGCAAACGGAAGAAAGAATAGCAGGATGGCGATGATGAAGGCGGTTGAAGCCGGGATCTTTGTCCCGAACAGCCCGGGATTCATGACGGTGGTTTGCGCCGGTGGCGGAGTTGATACTGGTTGGTTTGGTTCCATACCCCTTTTTTTGGAAAAGTTAGCAAGAAGGAACGAAAGTGCATCGAACGTTCCGATCTGCTTAATTTCAGGCCATGGAAATTTCCACGGTTTGCGTTTGCGGAGCGGGTACGATGGGCACCGGTATTGCACAGGTGTTTGCGACCGCAGGGTTCCGAACCGTGGTGTTTGATGCAAACGAAGGCGCGTTAACGCGCGCCCGGGACATGATCACGACTGCGCTGACGAAACTCGTGGACAAACAAAAGCTCCAGGCGCAGGAACAGAACAATATCCTTGAACGCCTGCACTTCACCCACCGCCTCTCTGAGTGCACGGCCTCCCTATACGTGGAAGCGATCATAGAAGACGCAGCGGCGAAACAGGAGTTGTTTTCAGCCATCGCGAAGCAGGCGGCCGCACCGTTTCTGATCGCAACCAACACATCTTCCCTTTCAGTGACCGAACTCGCGCGTGGTTGCAGCCAGCCCGCATCGATTGCAGGTTTGCATTTTTTCAACCCCGCACCGTTGATGAAACTGGTGGAAGTGGTGACAACCGAATTTTTAGAACCGGCGACCATTGATGTTCTTGCAGCCATTGTCCGTACATGCGGAAAGTCACCGGTCATTTGCAAAGACTCGCCGGGTTTTATCGTCAACCGGGTCGCGCGCCCTTACTATATCGAAGCGCTCCGGCTGGTGGAAGAGAGTTATGCGGATTTCGATACGATCGACCGGCTTATGGAATCGATCGGGTTCAAACTCGGTCCTTTTCGCCTGATGGATCTGATAGGAAATGACATTAACTATGCGGTCAGTTCACAGATCTTTGAACAACTCGGCGGACCCGAGCGGCTGAAGCCATCGGCAATACAGGAAGAGAAAGTGCGCAGCAACGAGCTCGGAAGAAAAACCGCCAAAGGATACTACCGCTACTAGCGGAGCGGAAAACGATCCCTGCCCAGTAACTTCGCGAACAATGGAAACACCCGGGGATGACGATCGACCGAAGATCCTGGTAACAGGTGCTACCGGCTTTATCGGCTCATACATCATCCGCGAGCTGGTGACGCATCATTACGATGTTCGCGCGCTTCGCCGAAGCACCAGCATGCTGCCCCCTCATATAGACCCTTCAATTACCTCAGCCTGTGAGTGGGTGAACGGGGATATTCTCGATCCGCTGTCACTGGAAGATGCAATGGAAGGAGTGTCATCCGTGATCCATGCCGCAGCCATCGTTTCATTTGATCGTGGGGACAGGAAACGGATCCACCAGGTCAACGAGCAGGGGACCGCCAACGTCGTCAACGCGATGATCGCCGCGGGCGTCGATCGATTGACCCATATCAGTTCTGTGGCAGCCATAGGACGTTCTGCCGTATCAGAACGTGTCACCGAAGAGAAGCCATGGGACGATAACGGAAGACAGACTCAATACGGTATCAGCAAGCATCGCGCGGAAATGGAAGTATGGCGCGGCGAAGCCGAAGGTCTGAGCACCGTGATCGTAAATCCCGCCACCGTACTGGGATATGGTGACTGGAATCAATCGAGCTGTCGCATCTTCCGGTCACTTTACAATGAGTTCCCGTGGTATTCGACCGGCGTGAACGGGTTTGTCAGTGTAGAGGATGTTGCCCGCGCGGTTCGATGCCTGCACGAAAGCGATATCCGCGCGGAGCGGTTTATCGTCAATGCAGATAACTGGGAATTCAGACGGTTGTTCAACGCCATTGCAGATGCATTTGGAAAACGGAGGCCGCGGATTCACGCCACTCCGCTGATCAGCGGACTCGCCTGGCGCCTGGAGAAATTAAGATCTTTTGTGGCTTCCGCCGATCCGCTTGTGACAAAAGAAAGCGCGCGCGTGGCAAATGCGCACACATTTTTCAGCAGCGATAAACTACTTGCCGCATTACCGGGATTTTCCTTTACCCCACTCGAAGAAACCGTCAAATCCGCCTGCCGCCAGTACATTGACGCTCTCAGGATGGGAAAGACGTCCGCCTAAACGATTATCTTTAATGCACATTCACCTGCTATGAAAAGCGCTATCTTCTTGCTCATCCTTTCCTGTCATTTATTGCTCTCAGTCAACCTATCCGCGCAGGTTACCATAACCGGAAAGGTTGTTGATTCGTCCAGCCAGGAACCCCTGTATGGCGCTTCCGTCTTCTGCCAGAACACAACTTCCGGAACGACCACAAATAAAGAAGGACAGTTCTCCCTGCAATTGAAATCGGGAGGATACGAGCTCATCATTTCATTCACCGGCTACCAGACAAAAGAAATGCGGATCAACGGAAATGAAACGGCGGCATTACAGGTGCAGTTATCGAAGGAAGAGAAATCCATGCAGGAAGTGATCATCCGAACCAGTAATGAAGTGATGGACGGCTGGGACAAGTACGGAAAATTCTTTCTGCAGAATTTTGTCGGAAACACTCCAAACGCCGCCCAGTGCACGCTGCAGAATCCGGAAGCCGTTCATTTCTATTATTACAAAAAAAGCGACAAGTTGAAGGTGCTCGCCACCGATCCCATTGTCATTGTGAACAAGGCGCTCGGATATAACCTCAGATACCAGTTGGATTCCTTCATGTATTACTATAAAACGCAGGTCAGCTCGTATCGCGGGTACTGCTTTTTCTCTGAAATGGAAGGAACATTCTCCCAACAAAAAGCATGGAGTGAGAACCGCAAAAAAGCTTACGCGGGATCGAAGCTTCAATTCATGCGTTCATTTTATGACAGCACCCTGAAAGACGATGGGTTTGATATTGCTTTGCTTGACTCCAGCAACGACAGGAAATTCATTCCGGTCCAAAATCCATATGACACGGCTTACTCCAGCATTGACGACAGCACGCACGAAGTGGAAGTCTATTTCCCAAGAAAGCTCAGCGTGACTTATCATAAAAAGCCGGAGGCGGAATACCTGCAGCAGTTCAAGCTGCCGTCGAACGTTGGAGTGGAAATATCATACATCGATCTGCTGGATGGGATCGTCATCCGTGAGAATGGGTACTTCTATGACCAGAAAGACTGGGTAAACCAGGGATACTGGAGCTGGAAGAATCTTGCCGACCTGTTGCCATACGATTATATTCCCTGATCACCCCGACGATCGCGGCCATTGATCTTCGCCCATATCTCGGGGATCCGCCTGATCCAAACCAATTCTTTCTTTTTCTCCCGGGCGTCAATAGCAGGTGAACCAAAATAGGTGTTACCGCCATCGATGGAGTAAGGCACTCCGCTTTGCGCAAGAACGACCGCGCCTTTTCCGATCTGCAAAGTCTTACTGACGCCGACCTGGCCCCAAAGGATCACTTCGTCTTCTATCGTGGTGGCACCGGCTATGCCAACCTGCGCGGCAAACAGGCAGTTTTTCCCAATGACGGTATCATGGCCCACGTGCACAAGGTTATCGAGCTTGGTGCCATCACCGATGACGGTATCACTGCTCACGCCCCGGTCGATCGTGCAATTCGCGCCGATTTCAACGCCATTGCCGATGACAACACGGCCGCAGCTGTTCATTTTGCGGTACTGGATGTCACGGTTCGTTTTCCGGTTATAGTAAAAAGCATCACTGCCGATAACGGTGCCAGCCTGGATGATCACGTTATCTCCAATCACGGAATAGTCAAGGATGCTGACCTGTGGACCGATGATACAATTCGATCCAACCTTTACGTAATGACCGACATAAGAACCCGGCATCACAACGGTATCTTTCCCGATGACGGCAGTATCGCTGATCAATTTTGAAGAAGGCAAAAAGGGACGGAAACGATCAACAAGCGACAGGTAAGCTTCAAAGGGCTGGCTTGTCACCAATAGCGTTTTTCCCTCTGGGAAAGATGTTTCCTGGTCAATGATGATCACGGTTGCAGCGGAGTTGACACACGTGCTGTAATATTTGGGATGATCCACAAAAACGATGTCACCGGGTTCTACGCGGTGAATCTCATTGATGCCTGTTGCAATGCCATTTTCATTTCCAACGATACGGGCTCGTATGTACTGAGCAATTTCCCTGACAGGCTGCGGTGTATCAAAGCGCATAGCGTAAAGGTTTCCGCAAAGTTAGCTATGAAGATTCTTGGTTGCCGGCATGCAATGGAACGATTGCAGCAATTGATCAGGAACTAAAAAGAGTTCCATTTATATCGTCAAAAAGTCGTTCCCTTATCCACAGCCAAATAAAAAATGTTAATAAAATTCCTTACAAAAAATTTTTAGTTCGCAAAAATTATTTTTAATATTGTGTAGGGAAATTTATTTCCCGGTACTTACTAACCCATCCATTATAATTATCCCGACGTCTGTCGGGATTTTTTATTGCCACTGTTACGGCCGCATTTGCATCTGACATCGCCTGCTTTCACCGGGCCATTCGATCCATCCGAATAAGATTTTCGGTGCATTTTCCATTGACAGATCATCACTGTCAGTTCTGCAACACAATTCCAATACCTTTACCCGAAACAACTACCCTCGCATGCTTAAATCGATGACGGGCTTTGGACGGGCTGAAAGATCTGTGGGTGACAAAACGTTCCAGGTGGACATCAAATCACTCAATGGAAAGCAATTCGAATTGTTACTGAAGCTGCCCGGTTTTCTGAAACCACTCGAGTTTGACATTCGTCGTATCCTTTCCAGCAGGCTTAGCCGCGGCAGTGTTGACTGCACCATCAGTCTGAAGGAAACAGGTGATGCAAAACCGGTTTCGATCAATACAGACCTGGCAAAAGCATACTATAAGCCGCTCGCCGAGCTATCCGCCGCACTGAACCTGGATCCTTCGCATATTCTGAGTACGCTTGTGAAATTGCCCGAAGTGATCACCCCGACCGCCGATACGCTCAGCGATGGCGAATGGGATGATTTCGAAAAGATCCTGCTCGCGGCGATCGAAGACCTGAACCTGCATCGCGCTGAAGAAGGGAAGACGCTGGAAGAGGACCTGCTGCTGCGCATCGATAATATCGTGCGTCAACAGGATGAGGTCATAAAACTCGAGCCGTTGCGTCAACAAAAGATCCGCGAAGGGATTGAAAAGTTGCTGGAGGATCACGTAGGGAAAGAAAACTATGATGCCAACCGCCTCGAGCAGGAATTGATCTATTATATTGAGAAGATCGATATCAGCGAGGAACAGGTCCGTCTCAAAAATCACTGCGATTATTTCAAAGCGATCATCGCTGAGCCGGAAGAGTCAAAAGGCAAGAAATTGTCTTTTATTCTCCAGGAGATCGGCCGTGAGATCAATACCACGGGCGCAAAAGCCTATGATGCCGCGATCCAGAAATGCGTCGTCGTGATGAAGGACGAGCTGGAAAAGGCGAAGGAACAGGTCCTCAATGTACTCTAACGGCTCATCGGCTCCCGGCCCGGCTATTATCTTTGCGATATGAAAATGAAAGCGGCTGCAATCGTTCCATTCCTGTGCGTTGTTTTATTGTTTTCCTGCACAACGATCGATCTTTTTGAGAAAGATGTGAACATCCCCGGCTTTCAATGGAAAAGCAGTTTTCAGCCTGAATTTACCTTTGCGATCCGTGACACCACAAAACCTTCTTTCCAGCACATTGGGATCCTAAGCTTAGAATTCCACGTGGACAAGTTGTCG
>JADMIO010001078.1_pt1 | contig 72601 bp, 64 predicted proteins | sample 8958161 | NCBI WGS metagenome assembly JADMIO01 (sample SAMN16585339, study PRJNA669376) | soil metagenome | isolation source: Crop rotation soil | place: USA: Cullars Rotation, Alabama | collected 2011 | reverse complement strand
CGAGAAGCAAGGGTTTCGTTTCGTGCCGGTGGTAAATCGATGGTCCGATAGTTTTCGCCAGAGAGTTGAGTGGATGCCGGGGTTGGGTGTGGTGGCGCGGATAAATGATGCCGCCTGTTATAACCGATTGCTGACGACACTAATATTTAGAGAGCATTCTAGGCGGAACTATGATGCTGTTCTTTGGATGGGGGACTACGCGCATGGGTCGGTTTCTGGGGTGCCGGCGATTAGCTTTGCCCAAGGCCCGCCGGGCAGTGACGCACACTCCGTGTTACGCCGTCGCAATGAAATACGGCAACTAGCCGGTCGAATGTCGATCTGCAAATGGACCATGCTGGCGCTTTTACGACTCTCCAAATGGGGTCTGCCGAATTTCAAGCATTCGGAGCACATCATTGTGGGCAGCAGCCAATCCCGCCAACGTTTGGAAAAGCAATTTGGGGTCTCAAAATCTCGGATTTCCGCATTGCCCTACGCCATCGACTTGGATCTCTTCAGACCCAGTCTGTCAGGAAATTGTGGAGCGCCAAAGGGTATGCCGTTGCGTGTGCTTTGGCTCGGCCGCATTGTGCCGAGAAAACGGCTTGACATCTTCCTTGATGGTTCGGCCGCGGCGATCGAAAGCGGTACGGACGTGGTTCTCACGATTGTTGGTGGAATTGGATTCTTAAAAGGATATGAGGAGTTGATCCGGCAGTTCCGTTATCCAGAGCGTCTGCAATGGATCGAAAAGGTGCCTCGGGCAGAGGTCCCGGACCTCTTTAGGACTCACGATATACTGGCGCAGCCGAGCGAAGCCGAGGATTTTGGCTCATCCGTGGCCGAAGCCCAAGCTTGCGGTCTCCCTGTTATCGTCGGTCATACCAATGGTAATGCGGATTATCTTTGCTCCCGTGACGTACAGCTAAGCGACGATCGGATAGAAACGTTCGCTTCAGCGCTAAAGGAGTTCGCTTCGCGGAAACTGGAAGGTCGCTTGGGGGAGTTCACGGAGTCAAGAAAACTTGCGGAAAGCCGGTTCGGAGTAGATGCGGTAGTCATGCGATTAATTGCAATCCTGCGTTCAGTTGTTTCTCCCGCCCCCGAGTTCTCGAAATGAAGTTAAGCCTTATCTGTGGGGGCTATCCGCCCGATCTCGACGGGATAGGAGATTACAGTTGGTGGTTAGGGAAGACGCTGGCGGGGCACAATGATATCGAGAAGCCGCTTAGGGTGTTCACGCGCAATGGCCCCTCTGCGCCGCTAACAGAAGGTGTGGAGGTAATCACCTTCTACGATCCACAGAAGCCTCAAACCTTCTACGACCTCCTTCGCTTTTTTGTCGCGGATACGACGGTGCGTGAACCGCCAAGCTCTGGCCCTGTTACTGATTGGCTGATTTTACAGTATAACCCATTTAGTTTTGGCCCGCGTGGATTTTGCCCTTGGGTGCCTTGGACATTGTCGCGAATTAAAAAAGCGCGAAGAACCCGCGTGGCAGTGATGTTTCATGAAACTTACGTTCCTAATTGGCCCTGGAAATTCGCATTGATGTTTGGGTGGCAGTGGCCAATTTTCCGAGCCGTATGCCAAGTGGCTGACGTTGCATTCGTCTCGACGGAACGGTGGACGCCTCAAGTCCACCGCGCAGCACCAAGTCTGGCAGTTCACCACCTTCCCGTGGGGTCGAATATTCCTCTATCAGAGACATCCCGCCTTGAAGCGCGTCGGATCGCGGGTCTCGAGAGCGACGCGTTGGTTTTGGGCGTTTTCGGAGGAGCGCACCCCAGCCGTCGCTTGGATTGGATTGCCTCGGCTGTCTGCGAAGCTGCCCGCAGGAATATGCGGCGCCGTGTTGTATTACTCTACGTTGGGGCACAAGGAGAGATGATTCGACAGGCATGTCCGCAAGTAGACATGATCGATGCAGGAAAACTACCCGCAGAGGAAGTCGGTCTCCGATTTAGATCGATGGATGCAGTCATTTCGCCGTTTCTCGACGGGATGTCCACCCGGCGGACCTCCGTCATTTCCGTCCTCCAGAATGGCGTCCCTGTCGCCACTACCCGTAGCAAATGGACCGATGAAATATTTCTCTCCAAATCGCTGTCAGGTTTGCTCGTCTCATCGGCCGCCTCTGCGGAGGAATTTGCAATCGAGACGATCAATTGGCTGGAACAAGTGGTTGTGCGTGGAGTACCTAACGCCGAAGTGACGGCTTTCTACGATCGCTATTTTGCCTGGGACCACGTGGCGGCATTGTTGGTGAAAACATTAAAATTAATGTAAGGAGCCACCCGGATCCGAGGGGAGTGACCACTCAAACCGCAATGCGTCAGCAGTACTGCAGACGTATAGCGCCGGTCGATGTTAAGTAAATGACGGCCCTACTTTGAACCTTGTCGTTTATACCAGCCTTCCAGAAGTCGGAGGGCACACTATCGTTTCGCTCAAACTTGCCGAGATGCTCGCGTATAGTTTTGAGGAGATTTGGATCGGGGCCAAGGTCATTCCTGGCCATGGGGTGTCGGCGAATGCCGTGCGGCGTTTACGGGCGATGGGCTGCGCAGTCCATGAACTGAGTGGGAAAGATGGTCGCTTAAGTTTGACCGCCCTGGCCCAGTGGCTGCGTCAGGTCCCCTTCGGCCCCGAAACCGTATTTCTTTGCGTCGGGATGCGTTATTTGCCGCCATTGCTCTCGCTGCTCGTCAGGCCGTCTCACTCGGTTTATTATCACATTACCCACGAACTCACCGAAGCATGCTTCCGTCGCCTGGATGTGTATCGGCGGTGTTTCTCTACCCTGCTTTTTGTCTGTCCCGCCACCTTTCATGCTTTTGCGCAGAATCGCCCTAAAGCCAAAAATCTGGATTGGGTGATCCAGGCCAGCGAATGTGAAGATTTCGTCTGGCATGACCCCAAAACCTCCAACGACGGCATTTTTCGTTTTGGATTTTCCAGCCGGCTGAATGAGGCCAAGGGCTCGAAATTGCTTTTGGAATTCGCCCGGAACGCACGCGTGTCCTGCGAATTACATGTCGCTGGAGAGGGAGAGTTTCGCGAGGAATTTGAACAACTCGCTGCCGATTCGGCCTCACCGGTGAAGGTCATTTATCATGGGACCTTTCTTCCTTCCGAGCGAGGAATGTTTGTCACCCGAGTCTTTACCCCCCTGGATTGCATGTGTGTTCCGAGCCTGGATGACTTGGAGGGATTTCCCACGGTAGTGCTGGAAGCACTCCAAGCGGGCGTTCCGGTGCAGACGATACCCTCCGGGGGGCTGGTTTCGTATGGTCTTCCTGAACTCGGGCCTCCCGATGCAGAAGTGGTCGAACTGGTGCCGGTCGATCGGTTCATCGAGCGAATGGAAGCCCGAGTGCTCGAAGGGTGTATCAAAGCGTCGCAACGAATCAAGTGTCGGAAATACTTCCTTAGCCGCTTTTCCGACTTCAAGGTCCGTGAAGGGTGGGCCAGGGTGCTTGGTCTCGGAACCGCTGCCCCGCTGGCCGCTCTAACAGGACCGGCATGTCCATAGCGTCGACTGATCGAACCTGTAGCAGTACGCAGAAGATTAACTTGAGCGTCGCGAATTGGGAAGTCCTGCGCGCTGACTCTCCGAAGGGCAGTAAAACTGTCGTCCCCAACATTCAACCCCTATGATATTATCATGACAACCAGACCGGTAGGATGCGAATGGATTTTCAGACGTTGGAACGCGTTAGACTCCATGTGGAGTCGCCGAATTTTTAGCGGCGCGGGTCGGTTGCCTGCGAAACCCCTTGGCGAGCTGTTTCGTGGAGCTGAGGATCAAGTGGTCCTGTTGAAGGATGTCCCGCAAGGGACCTGGAGCACACCCTTCGCCGATGGGGTGACCATCGGAAAACTTATCCGCCATCGAGAGCCTAAAAACGTCTTGGAAATAGGAACCTACCTTGGCTTCACGACGTCGATCATGGCGTTGAATGCCCCGGGCAGTACTGACATCACGAGTGTGGATATTGTCCAGCATGATGGACCTGTCCACCGAACTCTGAGTCGGCGAGTCACCTTTCTACAAAGCGATTTCGCTGCCGCGGACTTCAATGGCGCAGTCTTCGATTTTATCTTCATCGATGCAGACCACCAGTTTAACTCTGCTTTGAAGGATACGATCCACGCTATCGGACTGGTGGCTGACTCAGCCTTGATCGTTTGGCACGACTATGCCCCTTGGGGCTTGGGCACCGGGTTCAATGGGGTCCCCAGACTTCTGGAGGCACTTTCCGTCGAAGTACCAATTTATCATATCGAAGGGACAACTCTCGGTGTTTTGGAAATTTCCCAGCGATCAACTGCGAACATAGCCAGGGAACTTCTGGCACGGATAGAAGCCGAAACGAGGGCGTAATTTGATGGGTATTGAACGGGTCAACATCGTTGTTTGTGCGGACGAGGGATTTGCGCTGGGCGCTTGGATGACAATTTGGTCCACCTGGAAGAAGTGTTCCGACCCCACGCGACTGTGCTTCCATCTCGTGACGACGACGCCCGAGGGTCGTGCGATAACAAAATTACAGGCGCTCGCGATTCATCGCGGAATTTGCCTTTCGGTGGTGCCGATCGATGATGGCTGCCTGCTCGGGCTGCCGACGAACAAATGGCTCCCGACCCAAACGTATCTTCGCCTTCTAATCCCCCAAGCACTACCGAAAATAACCCGTTTTCTCTACTTAGACGCTGATCTACTCGTGCTCTCCTGCGTTCTACAGTTAATCAACGACCTCACTTGGGGATCTACGGTTGCGGGAGCCCGCGATTACCTCTATGGGAACGTGGGTCGGGGTTTGGGTCGCGCTGCGGCAGAGATGAATTTGGTTGAAAGCAGCATTTACCTGAACGCCGGAATTCTCGCGGTGAACGCAGATCGCTGGCGAACACGGGGGGTAACTGAGCAAGTTTTGAGGTATTTGGAAGAGCATCGCAGTTTGGTGATGCATGGTGATCAGGATGGAATCAATGCGGTGCTTTCAGACGACTGCCAGGAAATCGACGCCGCTTGGAACGTGCAGATTGCGGCCATTGATTTCTTTGATCGGACGGGCTGGCCTGTTGACCGGGAGAGCCTTCACGATCGAAGAAGTGAATTGCTGAGTTCTGCAAAACTGGTGCATTTTATCGGCCCAGCCAAGCCTTGGAACGACGGGTTGTTTGTTCCCTACGGCTCCGAATATCGAAAGGTATTGATTGATTCCGGTTGGGTTTCGCGGTCGGCTGCACCCTTCTGGAAAGCCACATGGTATTGTCGTGCTAGCGTGCGTGCTGTTCGGCGAAGATTTTCCCGACGCTAGGGTGACCGAACACCCGCTTTTGTGAATTTGCTCATCGTCATGCCGTCAGCGGAGCTCCGCGGTGGAGCCGAGGAGGCGTTGCTCCAATTCTGTCGGCATCGCGACACCGGGAGGGTTGTGGTGTTGACCGTCTTTTTTTTGGAAGCAGGAGAATTGGTCGAGCAGGTGCGCGCCTTGGGTTGCTGTGCAGAAGTCATTCAAGGGGGGCGCTTGCGGCAGGTGTGGGTGCTCGTTGCGGCAATCTGGAGACTGTGTATCACGATCCGCCATCAGGCTCCCGATGTGATTTTGAGTTGGATGACCAAAGCGCACATCTACGCTGGCATGGCCAGCCGCATCATTAATATCCCTGCCGTTTATTTCCAGATGGGCCTTCCTGATCGAGGGGTGGTCGATCGGATCTCCCGCCTCGTTCCGGCCATCGGAGGCCTGGGTTGTTCCGCTTTCGTGGCCAGCGAACAGCGGCAGCTTGTGAGTCACCCGGTGGAAACGGTACTTCTGGCCGCAGATCTCAAGCGCTTTGATTGCGATCGATTGGACAGTCCTAAGGCGCTAAAAAAGCAAATGGGCTTCGATCCTGAGCGGCCTTTGGTCGGCATTGTTGGCCGGTTGCAACGATGGAAAGGAATGCATGTTTTTCTGAAGGCCATGTCCACGGTTACGAAATCACTCCCTTCCGCAGATGGCGTGATCGTCGGCGGTATCCATCAAATGGAGCCGCAGTACTTGAACGTCCTCCAGCGCAATGTCCGCGATATGGGACTCGAAGGGCGAATCCGTCTCGCCGGAGCGCAGCGGAATATTCCCGAATGGATGCAGGCTATGGACGTGGTGGTGCATGCCTCTGATCGAGAGCCGTTTGGGATCGTCGTTATCGAAGCGATGGCTTTGGGCAAGCCGGTCGTAGCCACCATTCCAGGCGGCCCTGCGGAGATCATTACCGATGGCCAGGACGGGCTGTTGGTGAATTTTGGCGACGCCGACGCACTGGCGGCCGCCATCACCCGATTTCTTTGCGAACCCAGTCTGTCGAAGGCGTGCGGAGCAGCGGCCGCGCTTCGTGCTCGGGACTTTGCCCCCGAGCTTTTTTCCCGCCAGCTAATCGCAGCGCTCGATCGATTACTATCGCGTTCCTTGGAATCGAAGATCGTAAAGGTATGAACGTAAACCCTTCACTTGTGGGACCAGGAACATTCCGTTTCTTGCTGGCGCTGGTGGTGGTGGTCCACCACTCGTTCCCGCTGCGGTTGGGGGCTTGCGCGGTCTATTTGTTCTTTATTCTCAGTGGCTACTGGATTGCGAGAATGTGGGAGCAAAAATATCGCCACACGCGAAATCCGGTTTTTACCTTCTTCGTCAGCCGCTGGTGGAGGCTGGCGCCGGTCTTTTTTGTTTGCACGGGCCTGGCCTTGATTGCCGCCGATCCGAGGCCTCCCGAGGGTCTTAGTTGCACTTGGTTCGTTCGCCGGTTTTTGATCATTGGCTTACCGGCCGATGGATTCCCATTGCCTCCCTCCTGGTCGCTCGGGGTGGAAGCTCAATTCTATTTGATTGCCCCGGCTCTGCTTTGGTTGCTTTCAAAGAGCCATGGTTTCATACTCCCGGTAGGTCTGCCGCTCGCAGGGCTTTGTTTTCTCTACAAAAATCTGCAAATTCCTGACCAACACTGGTCTCTGCTTTCGACGGGGTTACTCCCCTATCTTGTTTTTTTCCTTTGTGGCGTCGCCATTTTTCGCTGGTCTTGGAAACCATCTCGATTCGTTGTCCTGACGTCGGTTAACATTTTCGTTGCCATCACCCTGTTAGGTTTGTTTTTTGGGGAGACTAGAAATGCATTATGGTGGCGTGGGGGCGCGGGAGGCAACGAAGTCTTGAATGAAATTTGGTCCGGGGTGGGTGCCTTGCTATTGCTACCGTTTGTCGCGATCAACACTTGTGGCGGTTCGCATGGTCGGGATCGATTTTTTGGCCACTGGGCCTATCCGCTTTATCTATTTCACTGGCTTCCGAGGGATTGGTATTACCGTTATGCTGATCTGGCGCAATATCCCTGGCAGAAGGTGCTGCTTCTCGGGGCAAACCTCGCCGCAGCTCTCGGGGGGGCATTTTTGATCCTGACCCTCCTGGACGGCCCGATCGATCGACTGCGCACCCGTTGGGTGCAGGGTCGCCTTGGGCGAAATGTTCTCGGATCGAATTCCTCCTCAATCTCGTTTGCTTCATGGACTGGATCATTGCCGCGGTAATCATTCTGCTGGGAGCGGCCCTGACCCTGCGGCGTTCCAGTTGGAGCGTAGATTATTTGATCATTGTTTTTGTGTTCAACCGCGGGCTGCGCCGGATTTTGGATTGGAACGCCGGTGAGTTTAACCCATTCTCGCCGATCAGCCTCACGCCGCTCATCCTTGCCGGTCTTATGTTTCTTCCACTGGCGGGCGGTCTGCATTCGCTCCCACCCGCGATGCGTCGCATCTTTTACTGCTTTGGAGGGGCACTCACCTACGCCTTCGTGCTTGGGTTTCTGCGGGTGCATGTCGCGGCCCTCTATGCGCTCGCCGAGTTTGCCTCGCCCGTCGCTTTGTTTGGCTTTGCGGTGACCACGCGCTACCCGCAACCGGTTCGAGACCGCTGGATCAAGACCATGTCGTGGTGTGCGGTGCTGGCCAGTGTCTATGGTTGGTACCAATATCTCACCATTCCTCCCTGGGACGCTTTCTGGGTACGGTCCGTGGGATTCGAGGGTTATCTGGGTCAATTGCGACCGAAGGAGATGTCCGTATTTTCGACCATGCACGAACGGGGGCCGCTTGCCGGCTATCTAGGCCTGGCGGCGGTGGCCATGGTGGTGTCGTCGCGTTGGAGAACGTTTCTGAGTTGGCCTGCGGTCATCCTTGTCCTCTCCTGCATCCTGCTCACGTTTGCTCGTGCCGGGCTGATTTTTGCGGGGATCGGCGTTTTGAGCTTTGTTTTGGTCAATCGAGGAGCTTCTCTTGGTCGAATCGTGGGCGCGCTGTTGGCCATTGTTGTTGTCGCTCCGACCATCCTGAATCGACTGCCGGGGAATGAACGAATTCAAAAGCGGTTTGAATCCTTGCGTCACATGGAACAGGACGGCTCTTTCAAAGGCCGAATGGAGATTTATTCGCAGACGATGATGACTGTTCTCACTCACCCTGTGGGCTATGGCATGGGCGCGACCGGATATGCTAGCAGGATCAACAGCGGTGAAATGAGTGCAGACGAAGGAGAGGAAGCGGTGGTCGGAGATGCCGGATATGCGGAACTGTTTCTCACCTATGGCTGGTTCGGGACAGGTTTGTTCGTGGCGGGGATTCTTGGAATCTGGACACAAATGGGAAGACGTTATCGCGCGGGAAATCGGGAACCCGGGCTACTTCTTGGAAGGGCATTAATGGTGGGGTTGATTCCCATGTTTGCCGTCGGAAATATGCTAAATGGAGTTTCCCTGTTTTGGTTGAGCTTCGGAGTCGCGCTGGCGCCTTTGCCAAAAGCGCGTCGGCGCGGGTTGAGGTTAGAGGAGGAAGCCGAAAGAACGTCCATACAGCCGAGTCCTTCACCATCGCCCGCTTGAACCTCCGACCCGATTTAAACTCGGCTAACGCCTCCGCACGGCGTGCATCGAATCGCGGCCTGACAGTGGCTTTCGCGATGATCAATTGCAATCGTCGGGATGGCAGTGCGCGCGCGGTCAATGAGGTCGCTGAGAGGTTGGCAAAGCGCCATACAGTTCATCTCTTCGCGCGGCAGGCCGAGGATTTGGACGTGGGTTCCCTTCGCTGGCATCGCGTTCCCGGTCCGGGGTGGCCGGAGGTTGCGGACTTTGCCTCCTTTCATGTTTTGGCCAATCGCCTCATTGATCCGAAGGCATTCGACATCGTGCATTCGATTGGCTGCAATACCCTGCGGGCCAATGTTATTACCATTCAAAATATCCAGCCCGCCAAGGAGCCACTGCTCAAACGACTGGCTGGCGCCGATCGAGTCTCGGCGGGGCGTCGTTTCACCCGGTGGCTCTACCTCCGTGTGACCTGCCGCGCCGAATGGCATCTCTACACGGCCCGTCCAAGTTGTCGGGTCCCGCTCTTTCTTCCTGTCTCGCACGGCGTCGAACGTGAGTTGCGGCAACATTATGATATCGGTCGCGCAACCGTGCGGATCGTTCCGAACGCGGCAGATACGAAGAAATTTAAACCGCTGAATGTTGAGGGAAGACAGAATTGGCGGGCGAAAAATGGGCTGGCTGAGAATGATATCACCCTGATTTTTGTTGGTGGGGAATGGGCACGCAAGGGACTGGACTTAGCCATCCGCGCCATCTCGCTGATTCCCGATAATCGCGTGAAGCTGTTCGTGGCTGGCGATGATCCGGGCCGGGAGCGTTTTGGGGTTTTGGCACGGGAATTAGGAGTTGGCGAGCGGGTCCGGTTCGGCGGGTTTCGTTCTGACATCCCCACCGCGCTTGGCGCTAGCGACGCGTTCTTATTTCCGAGTTGGTACGAAGCTTTCAGTCTCGCTACGATCGAAGCCGCAGCCTGTGGGCTGCCCGTTTTTGCGACCAAGATCAATGGGGCGGAAGATTTCATCCAACCGGGGATCAACGGACAGTTTATACAACCTACCCCGGAAGCGATCGCAGACGTCCTGAGGGACGCCTTAAAGAATGCGGCGTCGCTTCGTGCCATGGGAGAAAGTGGACGGTCCTTGGTGACACGATTCTACACGTGGGATCGGGTGGCTTTGGCCACCGAAGAGGCTTACCGTGATTACCTCGATAACTCCGTAGGAAATGTTGCCGATGCCTGAATTCCCAGTTGCATGGTTTGCGACCAAGGGAACCGGCACCAATGAGGCGGAAAGAATCAAGACGCTGCTCTCGGGCATTCCCAGCACACTCGAGCTGCCTTTCTCGAAGAAACAAAAGTGGGCCAGCTTCACCTGCCTTTTGGGTTCGATTTGGCGTTCAAGGCCAGCGCTTTTAGTGATGGAAGGGACAGGAATCGCTGGCGGCTTCACTTGCATATTGGCGCGGATTTTCTTGAAAATCCCGTATGTGGTAAGCAGCGGAGATGCTGTGGGGCCGTTCATAGCCGCGCATTTCCCGTTTGCCGGTTTCGCGGCTGGCCTTTATGAGCGCCTTCTGTGCCGGTTTTCGGCAGGTTTCATAGGGTGGACTCCCTATCTTTGTGGCCGCGCGCTCACCCTCGGAGCTCGGCGTGCCGTAACTGCTCCCGGATGGGTCATTGGCGGCGGCGATATAAATCGCGAGTCAGTCGCGGCGTCGAAACACCGATGGGGCATACCTGCAGATGCGATTGTGGTCGGGTTGTTAGGAGCCTTGGAGTGGAACCGGCACCGTGAATATTGCTATGGCCTTGAATTGGTACGCTGCGCCCGAGAACTACGGCGATCAGACGTCGTTTTTCTTGTGGTTGGTGATGGCACCGGGCTATCGATGCTCCGAGAAGAGGCGGGGGCCTTATTGGGTTCGAAAGTCTTTCTCCCCGGTGCGGTTCCGCTTGAGGAAGTCATGCAGACGCTCGCCATCATGGATATCGCGTCTCTTCCTCAAAGTATGGATGGCGTGGGCCTCTTCCGCTATACTACCAAGTTATCGGAGTATGCGGAAGCTCGGCTGCCCGTGATTACGACACGAATTCCGATGGCGTATGATCTGGGCGAGGATTGGATGTGGCGGCTGCCAGGCGAAGGGCCTTGGACGAAGACCTACGGCGATGCATTAGTTGCACATCTAGAGGGCTTGTGTCGCGACCAAATCGATCTGCGGGCAAAGGTAATTCCAAGGCCACTAGCGGCCTTCGAGCGCGAGTCACAAATAAAACGTGTTACCAGTTTCATTAGGGAAATTATTCAAGATCGTGGATAAGGCCCACATAGCAGTCCACTCTAGCTTCACCTTAGCTTCCTCGTGGAGGGAGGGCAGCGCCCAATGATTGCTTTGACGTCAAGTGATGCATTGCACGATCCGGCAAAAGACCGCGCAGTCGATGGCCTTCGGGGAATTGCAATCCTTATGGTCTGCGTTTTTCACGGTTTCGGTGCCGTTCATGGTTTTTATCTTCCTTGGCATGGCTGGCTGCGCGATTTGAGGTCATCAGCAAACCAAGCGGTATTGTCGTTCTATCCAATTTCCTTCGGATGGGCGGGCGTCGCACTCTTCTTCGTCCTGAGCGGTTTTTGCATTCACTTGTCGTTTTTGCGCAACAGCCACTTCAATCTTCTCAATTTTTTCTGGCGTCGTTTCTGGCGAATCTATCCAGCCTACGTGGTCGCCCTCCTGGTTTTCGCCTTTGTCGCTCATGTTGACCTGTTTACCGTCTCAGGCGGAAAACAAATTCTCTCTCATCTACTATTTTTGCACAACTTTAGCGATAGCACATTTTTGGGTATAAATCCTTCTTTTTGGAGCATCGCTACTGAAGTTCAGCTTTATCTTCTTTACCCAGTGCTCTTGTTCGTGCACTCTCGCTTTGGGATCGGCATATGTTTACTGGTTACATTTGTTATTGGATTGGTCTGGAGGGGTGTAGCGGTATATGTGTGGGGACTTCCCGACCATTTAATCACTCCTGCATTGTCGGGCCCGATGATGACATGGTTTGATTGGTCCCTTGGGGCGTTTGTAGCCGAACGTTTTTTCCATGGGAAACGAGTTTTCAACAATAAGCGCATCAGTTTGTCCGTCCTTTTAATTCTTTTGGTCGCTTCCACCCTGTACAAACCACTGACGATATTTAGTTTTTCCCTTGCTGCTGCGGCTGCAGCGGTAGTTCTTGAAGCAGTTCTTAGCCAACGTGGGAAGATAAGTCGTTGGGTGACGGTTTTTTCATCTCTCGGTACAGTCAGTTACTCGCTTTATCTTTGGCATCAACCTCGTTTGCTCAGCGCTGTTCGGCGGATCGAGGCTGCCACTGGTTCGCTACTCTTCTCATGGCTTGCTGTAACCCTTTTGACGATTGGCGTTGCGTGGATTTCCTTTCGGTTTATTGAGCGAGAAGGAATCAAACTTGGGAATTCACTTTGGCGAGGCATTCGCTCGGTATTGGTAATTACACCTGCTCGCGAGCTCCGTGGCGTCGATGTTGAATCGGATGCCTCGGAGAATCACAGACTTTCGGCAGTTCTGCCGAATCGCAATTGCCCCAGCGGAAATCCAGCCGGAAACTCGGGAATCTAGCATTTTGCTCTTTAAACCCGAACTTCTTTGGAAATTGAGTCGAGATCTGTATCGCCATGGCTGGCTGGGACCGGCTAGGGGTTGCAAAGCCATTAACTTTTTCATGAACCACTGCCTGTTGCCTTTTGAGGCTGAGGTTGGGGAAAATCTGCAGCTTGATCATCATGGTCTGGGTGTGGTCGTTCACCCTCAGGTGTCCATTGGACACAGGGTAAGAATTTACCATGGCGTAACAATTGCCGGAGAGACGTGGCTCGGATCACCTTATCGAGTCAGCGTCGGAGATGATGTGCAACTCAGCACGGGTTGTAAAATTATCCCTCGTGTGAATCAGGGCTTGACCATTGGCAGTGGGGCAGTGATCGGCGCGAACGCGGTGGTTACGCGTAACGTTCCGGCTTGGGAAGTCTGGGCAGGAGTGCCGGCGCGGCGAATCGGCGACGCCATCGAATGGCGCCGGCGTGTCGGGTTGCCGATTCCTGCCGGGACAGAACGGGTGGTTGGTTACTCAACCGTTTGAAGCAGCGTCTATTTCTTCAATTCTCCCATTTGTCTAATTTATCCGAGACACTTGCGGTGCCGAAGATTGGGGCAGCGACAAAGAGATTTTCGATCCTCGAAATCGGCATGCACGCCACGACGGATGGTGGTTTGGATCGGTTTTATCACGGGTTGGTCTCCGAGTTGGCCCGGATGGGGATGCCCCACCGGGGGTTGGTTTTTGGGGAACGCTTGGATAATTCCGGCTTTATCGATTCACTCGGTTCGATCACACTCAGCGCCCCTTGCCGACTCTGGCGAATCCGAAAGGAGGCCGGCGCCTATCTCCGTGAACAGCACACACGCTGTGTGATCGCCACGCATTTTGCGCTCTATGCTTTTCCCGTGCTGGACTTGCTGAAACGGCACCCGCATGTCGTGCATTTTCACGGACCGTGGAGTAGCGAATCGGCGGTGGAGGGTCGGTCGCGCTGGGTCGTCCGGGCCAAACGGCAAATGGAGCGGGCAGTCTATCAAAGCGCCCAGAGGCTGATTGTTCTTTCGGCAGCCTTTCGAGAGTTGCTTGTCCGGCAATTTGCGGTCGATCGGGAGAAAATTGAGGTGATCCCGGGAGGCATTGATGCGGATGCTTTTTCGCCCCAGTGTTCACCATCGGAGGCGCGCGAGCGTCTGGGCTGGCCGAAGGATCGCCAAATCGTGATCTGTGTGCGCCGGTTGGTGCAACGGATGGGGCTGGAACCGCTGATTGAAGCGATGGAAACCGTCCGACGCCATCATTCCGATGCCCTTCTCCTCATCGCTGGTAAAGGACCGCTGAGTGAGCGGTTGAGCGCACAGATTGCCGTTTCTAGATTATCCGACCATGTCCGTCTGCTGGGGTTTGTCTCGGATGCCGATCTGCCGCTGGCTTATCGAGCGGCAGATTTGTCGATCGTGCCGAGTCAGGCGTTGGAAGGGTTCGGCCTGATCACCCTGGAGTCACTGGCCGCCGGAACGCCGGTGCTGGTTACGCCAGTGGGGGGCTTGCCGGAAACCGTTCAGGGTTTGAACGACCGGTTGATCCTTCCGGGCACTGCGAGTGCCGATCTGGCGGATGGGTTGATCTCCGCGTTGGGAGGAGCTCTGGCACTGCCGTCGGAAGCGGATTGCCGGGCTTATGTCCGACGCGGTTTTGACTGGAGCGTGATCGCACCCCGAGTGGTGGACGTTTATCGGCGGGTGAGGGCGCGGTGAATGGAAAAAGGGTTTCGACGCCTGAAAGATTGCGCGCCGATGAATGAATAATCTCCAACTGGCCATTTCGCGGTTGCTGCTCCGCGTTCGCATCGTTCCGTCGTGGCCAACCTGCATTGAACTAAACGGAATTAGGGTGGCATTCGCGGGTGCGGGTTTGCCTCGGTGGGCCCGGAGAGCCCTGCTCATGGGCATCTACGAAGCGCCGGAGAGAGCACTGGTCGAAAAATGGCTGGTCGCCGGTGATCAGGTCCTTGAGTTGGGAGCCTCCATCGGCATTGTTAGTTCCGTGATCGGAAAAACGATCGGAGAGCGTGGCAAACTCGTTTGTGTGGAAGCGAACGAAACGCTGGCCCCGGCCTTTCGACGGCAGCTCGAATTAAACACGACTAATGCGGTTCTCGTGCATTGCCTGGCCTGCCCGATCTGGGCTGAACAGCCGCCCGATTCAGTCCGCCGAAAATCTTTCGTGCCTTCGGCTGACTCGCTTGCCGGACGCGCTGAAGCTGGTCCCGGCGGAAATGCGACTCGTTGGCGAACGGTCGGAGAACTATGTGCCGCGAATGCCCTTGCTCCAAGCGCCTTGGTGCTCGACATCGAAGGAGCCGAGGGCGTGTGGGCGGAGTGTGCTCCCTGCTTTCCTCCGGAGCTGAAGACGATCATCGTGGAATTACACCCAAAGATCATCGGCGGAACTCAGACGGCGCGGAGCATCTCGGCAGTTTTCGCGGAAGGCTTCCAGCTTGTTGATATGCAGGGCGACGTTTTCGTCTTTCGTCGGACCTAAGACTTGGTCCGCCCGCGCTACGTTCCTCTCGTCCACCTACCAATCAGACCCATGGAAAGCAAACCGTCCGAATCCACGCCTCCGGAATACTTTGAAGACTTGTATGCCAAACGCGAGGACCCTTGGGCGATCACTTGGTCGCGGAGCATTCGCAACGCTTTTTCGGGCAAGTTTTACGAGCAGCGAAGATACTGGCGGCTGCTCCGCATCATTCCCAAAAAGCGTTACTTAAAGGCGCTGGAAATCGGCTGCTCCATCGGGGTCTTCACCAAAGCCCTCGCCAGGCGCTGCCAGTCATTAGTGGCGATCGATTATTCACCCATGGCGATTGCTTTCGCCCGCAAACGCTGCCGACGCGAAACGAACATTGAATTTCAGGAAGCAATGGTGCCTGCGCAGTTTCCGGAACAGCGTTTCGATCTGATCGTTTATTCCGAAGTCGCTTATTACCAGTCGGTTGAGGATTTCCGTCTGACAGTCGCAAAGATTGTTCAGAATCTGATGCCAGGAGGATATTTGGTAATGATTCACTATCGGCACCATCAGGATGTGCCGCTGCCGGGCGAGTCGGCCCACGACCTCATCATTGCAGAAACCAAGGGTTTGCTTTTGCATCTCCGTGACTGGCGAAACCCCGCTTTTTACCGCCTTGATCTCTTTCAAAAACCGGAAGTGGCAGGTTGAATGCGGTGTAACGATATCAGGTGTGATTTCGTCCGGGTTGCCTGTTCATCGCATTGATCAAGACAATCGAGGAGCGCGGTCTTTCGGCCAGGCGTGAGGAGGCGTTGGATGGCCTCCGTCTTTTACTGACTCTGCTGGTGATCATGGTCCACTCGGGGGCTCTATATTCCGAGGCCGTGAGGTCATTGATCTATTTGGGAGGGAGTTTCCGAATTCCCGCCTTATTTGCCCTGTCGGGCTTTGTTCTTTATTTACCGACCGCGCATTTGCCGACAGTGAGGCTCAAGTACGGGGTGGCGGAATTTTGGCGTCGCCGTGCGTTACGCCTCCTGCCCGCCTACTGGGCGATGTTGCTGATTGCTTCGGCGCGGTGCGCTTATGTTGCCTATCGAGCCCACGACCCTGAACAGCAGGCCCTAGGTTTTTCTTACGTTTGGAAAGGTCTGTGGTGGCATATTCCTTTGGCGCACAACTTTTCAGGCGATCCTGGAATCGTAGTAACTCCAGACTACAACGTATCCTGGACGCTGGGCGTGGAGTGTGCGTTGTCGGTGGTATTTCCGTTTTTGATCCTGGCGATCGCGCGTTTTGGATGGTGGATGGTATTTGCCGCTGTGTTGTTCGTGAACACTCCGTGGGGTTATTCTCTCAAGTTGTTCGGCGGCCGGCTGCCCGATGTCATTCCTTCGGGCTACCTCTTGGTCTTCCTCTGCGGAGTGTTTTTTGCGCGGCTGGCGCGAAATGAGGGTCTCATGGCCAATTCGCGCTTTAGCATTGGTTTGTTGGTCGCGGGGGCGCTGATTTTCCTCCCTCGCTTCTTATACCTCCCGTGGCTGGAATCGAAGGGTCCAAAAATTTTGGAGGAGTCGTCTCCATGGAGGAATCTTGTCGAACAGATGCCCGCCATTGATGTTGCGCTCGTGGGATTGAGCACGAGTGCCTTCTGTGCATTTTTGGTGCTGCGCCCGCGTGGTTTGGCGGCGAAAATGCTCTCGCTGACTCCGCTGCGAGTGCTGGCGCCCGTTTCCTACTGCCTGTATTTGATGCATGTCCCGATTTTTACGGGGTGGCACATGATGTCGCATCGATTTCACGTGTCGCCAACTGGCTGGGTCAGTCTGATGATGTCCTGGATTTTGACTTCGATCTCCGCTTACGCTCTGCATCGTTGGGTCGAGGTGCCTTTTCGTCGGATGAGCAGGCGAGGAGAGAGTGAAGCCGGGTCCCCGAGTGAATTTCGTGAAAATCCTGCTGTCGAGAGCCGATGCCGGGCCAACTAGTCTTGTCCCGTGCGCCATCAATCTTTCGGGGTGCTGGTCGCCTGCGGCGAATTCTCTATATCGATCACACTGCGGACCTAGGGGGGGCGGAGGTTGCGTTGCTAAGGTTGTTGGGGGCGTTGGATCGAGAGCGGTTCCATCCGGTGGTGCTGCTCTTCTCGCAAGGGATTCTGGTGGAACGTTTGCGCGAGATCGGCGTGGAGGTGGTGGTCCTATCGTTGGCCGCGGGTGTGGTTGGGGCTTCGCGGAATCACTTGGGATCCGCATTCTTGCGACCCGGTCAAGTGCTCGCTCTTGTAGTGCATTTCTGGCGGGTGGTGCGGTTTTTGAAGTCGCGCGATTTTGATCTCGTGCATACGACTTCGCTGAAGGCCGATTTGATCGGGGGACTGGCGGCGAGGCTCGCTGGGTGTTGCCTTCTCTGGCACATTCACGACCGCATCTCCGAAGACTATCTGCCAGGTAGGGTGGTATGGCTCTTTCGGACTCTTTCCCGGAAGGTGCCCCACTTTGTCGTGGTCAACTCTGAAGCAACGAAGAAAACACTCCTACCTTTCCGAGAAGATCGGATCCGGGTGGTGAATCCGGGAGTGCCGATGGAGTTTTTGCAAAAGGGCGAGGCTGATCAAGAAGAGGGCGAGCGCGTTCCTCTCGTGGGGATTGTCGGACGTATTAGCCCTACGAAGGGGCAGGACGTATTTATCCGGGCCGCGGCACTAGTGGCCAAGCGCTTTCCTCAAGCCAGATTCCAAATCATCGGGGCGCCACTTTTCAAACACGAGGCTTATGAATGGGAGGTTCGAGACCTCGTAAGGGATCTGCAACTTGGGAACGTGGAGTTTACCGGATTCTGCGACGATGTGCAGCGGCGTATCCAGAAGCTGGCGGTTCTCGTCCATGCTTCACCGACCCCTGAGCCATTTGGCCAAGTCGTGGTGGAGGCGATGGCGGTCGGCAAACCGGTGGTGGCCACCGATGCCGGCGGAATTCCAGAGATCGTAATCGATGGGGAGAACGGATATCTCGTTCCCGTGGGAGATCACATTCACATGGCGGAAAAGATCGGCACGTTACTTGAAAATCCACAAGCTGCCGCCGCCATGGGTCTGCGTGGCCTTGCGCGGGTAGAGACGCACTTTACCGCAGCAACAATGGCGAAGCGCATGGAAATGGCCTATGACGCGCTCTTTGAACAGGTAGACACCAGATGAGAGCCCGCCCTCGACTGAAAGAAGACTAGGAATGCAAGTTGCGGAGACCGAACGCCGAATGCCTGATCGGGGTTACGTCTTTCGCCCCGTCTTTCAATCAATAGCCGTAGTGAAAGCCTGCACTATCTTGGTAGCCGTAAGGAGCTCGCGCAGCAGCCAATAACACTGGCCCGCAAGCGCCGGCCAGCCAGACGAAGAGTAACGTGGGGAGGAACATATACCTGATTTCGAAAGAGGTAGTCTCATGGACGTGTGCGGTTGGCAAATAAAAGGCTCCTTGTATTCACGACTTCGCGGGTAACGTCCTCCTAACGTGGCCGGGCTTTTTGGAGCCGGGTGAAGCATTAGTCTGGGGCCAAGAACTCAGACTAAGAAAGGCAAACGCTGCACGACCGAAGAGAAGATCCGTATCCTGCAGAAACCCGACGGGGGCGAGAGCATCCTAGAGGTATGCTGGGAACGAAACTACAAAAAAATGGTGAGCCCAGGGCACCGTAAGGAACAAGATCGTGCGGCGCGGAGTCTCGACGGGGTTACCGGCCAAAGCCGCACACCACGGTCAGGTGTGGACGTGAGACTTCATCGCAGATGCCACGGTGCGCGGAGGTGCGTTGAGGATGCTGCGCGCATCCTCAACGAATACACCTGCGAGTGCCATCTGCTGCGGGCCGACCGGGCACTGCGCTCGGAGGATGTGCTGGAGTGGCTGAGCAAGGCCGTGGAGGAGCACGGAGCGCCGCAATACCTGTGCAGCGACAACGGACCCGAGTGTAGGAGTGGGTGACACAAAAGCAGATCAAGACGATCTACATCCCCCTGGCAGAACGGCTTTGTGGAAAGCTTCCACGGCCGATTCCGGGACTAATGCCTCAACCGCGAGCAGCTCTGGACACCGACCGACGCCCGCGTCGTCATTGAAGACTTCCGGCACCGCTACAATCACCTGCGGCCACACCGCAGGTTGGGCTACCAAAGCCCTGTCCACTTTGCCCACCAAATTACCTCATCTCCAACTACGGTCGACCTCCGGCCTGCCGGTGCTGGAGACGGACAAACAAACAATAAAAACCTAACCCAACAAATTAACCCCTTCGATTAACTCTCCCAGTGGCTCAAGAAGGTAGGGCCCGTCACGCCCGCGGAAGGACCGAGTGTTATGGACTGCTATAGTCAATGGAAACTATCACCTCGGCGCAACTCAGAAACAGGAAGCGGAATATGCCTCGCGCATATGGACGTCGGCCAAACGGCGGGTTACGTGACTGGATGAATGCAAACACCAAAATCCATGAGCACCTCTGCCTTTAAAATCCGTCGACGCGCCCGCAAAAGTTCTCAGAGAAGGCGCTATTTTGCAAAATTCAACAACCTTCTGAGGGAGGGCACCATCGGAATCAGTGCGGTAGTCCTTGGCGGAGTAATCATTTACGCCGTGCTGACGTATTGGGTGAAGAATCACCCCGTCACTGCGCCCCCGAAGTCTGAGGCGCAATTACTCGATCCACATGATCTCTATCAGCCAACCGGACAGTAATCGAAATTCAAGAAAGCCCCGGCTAATCGCTGCCGGACATGTGGATGGCGATTAATAGCATGACCCATGCTACTTAGCTCGCCTATGGACCTTGGTTGTGGCAATACCTCGTAATCAACTCCGTATCTTTTTATCCATATCTGTTTGCGAATATTAGGGAACTCATTTTCCTCATTCCGGTCACCAAGCCAGAAAAGAAAAATAGGATGCGGGCAGGCTTTTGGTCAAAAATTACTAAATGGAAGTGCTTATGAGCCCCTCGCTTCCCTCTGGTGGAGGCTCGCCTTCTGAAAGGCGCCCTTTACGATAGCCGAACCGCCACCAATTTTCCAGATCTTTACTCGTTTTAGGCGTTTCATTATTTCGAGCATTCCGGCCAGCACCGGTTCCCGCTCACAGTCGATATCTTGCGTCACCCGGGCGAGTTTCCGAGGATTCATCGGGCTCAGAGGGAAAGTATCTGCTGCAGGGGGCTTTAAACTCAAACCATCAGGCGGCGGTGGTTTCGGGTTGGACTGCAGAAGCCACCAATTGGTTTTCCTTACTTTTCCGCAACCAATCGGCGGAGCCCCAAAGTAATCCAAGATAGACCGATGTATAAAGTTGGAGCGAAGCGATCTGCAACGGAAAATCAAAAAGGGCGTGAAAGGCGACGCCAACGAGGGCAACGGTGGAAGTGAAAAGGAGAATCCGATCCTCGGATCGGAAGAGGTATTTGCTGCGAAGGTACGTGCGCAGTCCCATCATGATCCCGCCACCGAAGAGAAGCGCCCAGAACGTGGATCCGACCCAGCCCCACTCCGCGGCGGTTTGGAGATAGTCATTGTGGGCGTAATGCCAGAACGCGGCAGCGGCGGGCTTCTCGAGTTTTTCCGCTTCGGTGATGTAGAAAGGAAAACAAAGGCGGAATGTCCCCGGTCCAAATCCAAAGAGTCCAGCGTCTTCCGCCATCCGCGAAGTCACTTGTGCAGCAAATATTCGACCCTCGGCGGCTTCATGGCCAAACCGAGCCCAACGAGCAGACGTAGATGTTTCCCATAAAAGTCCGATCGGGAGCAGCACAATCGCCGCGAAGCCGGCGTAACGGGGCCAACGTTTCCAAGGTGAGACGGATTCGCGCAAGTTCCAACGCAATTGCCACGCACCCATGATAAGTAGGAGAACAACGGTGATGAACTGCGCGCCTCGGGAGAAGTTCACAAACGCGCCCGCCAGAGTGATCAAGACCGCTCCTATCCAGAAGGCTAGGGCAAACGCGCCCCGCCGCTTCCGTAAGGAACTATGCGCGGCGAGGCCGGCGATCAGCGGAAGGACGAGATTGATGTAGGCGCCGGCGTTGGCGTGATAGACGTAGGTGGCGAAGAACGTGTCACTTTGCCGATCGGATTCCCAGAAAATCATGGGCGCGCGGGCACCCCTTTCAATCAACCCAAAGAGGACGATGGAAGTGCCGGTCAACCCGATTGTCCTCCAGAGGCGAATCCTCCAAAGTGGTCGTCGGGCGAAATCCGAAACGAAACACAGGATGAGCAGGAGGCCCGACAAACGCTGCATTGATGCCAGAGAGAGACCCCGTTCGACACTCCCAGGGGCCACAGGCCACAGTGATACGATCTCCACTAACTGACTGTTTACTGGCCGGAACTCACCTTTGGCGTTAAACACCATCCACCACCCCTGAATCAAGAGAAGAACCACGCAGCCCAGGCCTACGGGATTAACTTTGGGCCACTTTCCAAGTAGCGTACAACTCGCCAGCCACATCACTATCGTCAGACCCATCAGTCCACTAAGCAGTTGAAAGCTCCAAGGTCGGGCACTGCCATAAGCCCAAGGTGCATACACCAATACACCGAGGAAAAACCAGCGTTGAACCGAGTTGAGTATGTGAGCTTTGGGTTTATTCCGCACCGTGATCAAATGGCGATCCTCCTTTATTGAACCCAGCCCTGATTACGCCGCAAATAGTTGGCGCCGCCTGTTCGTTATTCGACGCCAATATCAGCGTTCGAACCCATGCGCACTGTCTGCGCAGTGACTTTTCCTTTGATGACGGCTTTGGTTTTTGGTGCCGAAGTCGAAACAGTTACGTGGTCCTCGGTTTTGATACTGAGAGAGAGAGTTAAAAGCCCCGATAGAATTACGAACAAGAGCGTTATGAGGATAAGAACTCGTCCTGTCGCGGCCATTTAACGAGCAGTCTATTAAGAACGAGGGCTGTTTTTCTACAAAGCTTTCACGTAAAGGTCTTGAATTGAGTCACGCGGCGAGTGGATGCCGTTGGGGTGGAAGGACTGTTGGAACGCCGACATCCGCTAGCACTTCGCGACCGAGGAAATTGAGAAGGACGCGAACTCGATCTTTGCCGGAAAGCACACCGGTGACTACCGCATCGAGGCCAAGAAGCGCTCCTTTCGCGATTTTTACGGTGTCACCTTCCCGGATTTCATCCGCTACAATGGCAACCTCCTCCGCGTTGGTTCGGTGGCGAAGGTCTTCAATGACAGAATTTTCGAGCGACGCGTAAGCGCCTCCAAAATTCAAGATCGCCGAAATCCCCATCGCATACCGAACCTCTTTGTGGCGTTCGATGAATGGAAACCGTGCAAACAAATAGCCTGGAAACATTGCCTCCTGGACCCACCGAACTCCCAGTCGGGTCACCCGTTTAAAGCGAAGTCGCGGACAAAAAACTTCCAGTCCGCTCATTTGTCGCAAATGGGCGGTCGCGATGTGCTCGTGTTTGGGGCGACTTTTTAAGCAAAACCACTGGGGTTGATGAAGGTCCGTCAGATGCATTTCAATGGAGTAAGAAGTCGGTTTCTTTTTATCGTATGTAGGAAGCCGCAATCCGTTTATTTCCTCAATGGGTGAAACGACGAAACTCGTGTTTTCAAATATGCTTCCGTTGTTGTAGATGTTTATCCTACAGCGGCTAAACTTTGCCTTCCAAGCAAGCGTAGTATAGGTCGATGCGGTAAGTAGATATGTAGGACTGGGGCTGATCGAGTATCGAATTGACGACTGACGTGGTAATCGGCCGCAAGCCCATCGCTCCATTCTATCCGCGCGTTAAGTTAATGGCGCGTAGGGACTTTTGTCTGCTGGTGAATATACCAAGCGGCAGAACGACAAATGGTTACTCGCTGAATCGCGAAACGCGTCGAATCTCAAACATCAATGTTCAAAAAGATTGCCATAGTACATGACTGGTTGCCTGTGTATGCGGGGGCAGAACGTGTTCTCGAGCAGATCCTGCATGTATTCCCGACAGCAGACGTTTTTAGCCTGATCGATCTGGTAAGTGGGAAGGATCGAGCCTTTCTGCAGGGTAAGACCGTAATCACGTCATTTTTACAAAAATGGAAATGGGTGCGGCGGAACTATCGTAAGTTCCTACCGGTAATGCCATTTGCGGTAGAGCAATTCGACTTGTCGGAATACGACCTCATTGTCTCGAGCAGTTATGCGGTTGCTAAAGGGGGCGTTACCGGTCCCGGGCAATTGCATGTCTGCTATTGTCATTCCCCCATGCGATACGCTTGGGATCTCCAGCATCAGTATCTTCGGGAGAGTAAACTGCAACACGGTGCGAGTGGCATTTTGGCAAAACTCCTCCTTCACTATATGCGGCAGTGGGACGTTTTAAGTTCCAATCGCGTGGACTACTTTGTGGCCAACTCCCATTTCATCCGCGAAAGAATTCATACCATCTATCGCCGCCCGGCGTCGGTAGTTTATCCTCCCGTGGACGTTGAGCAATTCTCGCTTTGTGAGATTAAAAACGATTATTATTTGGCAGCGTCGAGGCTGGTTCCGTACAAAATGGTTGGCGTCATCATCGACGCGTTTAACCGAATGCCGGAGCGAGAGTTGCGGATAATCGGTGCCGGGCCGCAATACGAAGAATTTAAACGCCGAGCGGGTCCAAACGTGAAGCTGTTGGGGCACCAGCCGACGCAGGTATTACGCCGGCAACTCCAGGGTGCTGCGGCCTACATTTGTGCCGCTCTAGAGGATTTTGGTATCCTTCCGGTTGAAGCACAGGCCTGCGGAACTCCGGTGATTGCTTATGGCAAAGGCGGGGTGAGGGAAAGTATTGTTCCAGGAAAGACAGGGTTGTTTTTCCAAGAGCAGACTGCGGACGCGATTGCTGAAACGGTGTCGAAATTCGAGGAGGCCCGCTCAACCTTTATTCCACGCATTATTCGGAGTCACGCAGAGCATTTCTCGGTGGCTCGCTTCCGGATGGCCATCAAAGATGAAATCGAAAATTGCTGGGAAGCGAAATACGGGAGCGGGAGTGGAACCATTGGTATGTTTTCCTCCGCGTCTAATGCGGTAGCCATCTGATACTTAACCAAACCACGAAAAACGTGCTAGATAGGTTCTGGAGGAAATGCCCTTCTGAAAGCGATAAGCTGTAGACCGATCGGTTGAGCCGGAGAATGAAAATTTTCGCGCTTCTCGCAGTCTACGCTGTATGTGCGCATTCGGTTTTTAAGATTGCGGGTGTAAGAGCCGACAACTGGCCCAGGCTCTTATCTGCTTAATCGGAAATGCTAGTGGCGGTTTTCACTACAATTAAAAGTTTGAGATAGTATGGTTTCTGACTTTTAGACGAGCGCGCAAACATGATGATTACGACGTGATAGCAAAACGGGAAAAGTTTTTAGTCTTCGGTCAGCCACAGATTGGTGAGGAGGAAATAGCGGAGGTCGTCGCTTCTTTGCGTAGTGGATGGCTTGGGACGGGGCCAAAAGTGACGCGGTTTGAACGAGCCTTCGCTGACTACAAAGGAGTTGAAGGAGCAATTGCGGTTAGCTCATGCACAGCTGCGTTGCATCTGAGTATGTTGGCTGCTGGCTTAGGGGAAGGGGATGAGGTAATCACCAGCGCATTAACTTTCTGTGCTACTGTAAATGCGATAGCCCATGCAGGTGCGACGCCCGTTATTGCCGACGTGGACCCCAAAACCTTAAATATGGATCCTAGCGATGTGGAGCGGCGGATTACCAGTCGGACCCGTGCTTTGATCGTCGTTCATTTTGGTGGTTACCCCTGTGAGATGAATCGATTCCAGGAAATAGCTACGCGACACGGATTGCTACTGATCGAAGACTGTGCGCACGCTATCGAAACCGAATATGAAGGAGCGAAGGCCGGCACGATAGGCGACTTTGGCTGCTTTTCATTTTATGCGACGAAAAATATTTGTACAGGCGAGGGAGGAATGGTTCTGGCTCGAGACCCACGAGATCTAGAGCGCTTGAAGGTTCTTGCATTGCACGGAATGAGCAAAGATGCTTGGAAACGATACAGCGATGCAGGGTTCGTCCACTACGATGTCGTGGAAACGGGTTTTAAATACAACATGACGGATATCCAGGCTTCGCTGGGAATTCATCAACTAGCGCGTATTGAGGGGTATTGGCAGTTTCGAGTTTGTCTTAACGACCATTACCGACATCAATTCAAAGATTTGCCAATTTCGATTCCTTCTAAAGGTCCGGCGAAGGGGCGGCATGGCCACCACCTCTTTAGCATCTTGATCGAGGATACCACTGCTGGGATTTCTCGCGATGAATTCATTCGTTTAATGGCGGGCCAGAATATCGGCGTGGGAGTGCACTATCGTTCCATTCCTGAACATCGATATTATCGAGAGCGGTACGGCTGGCGGGCTGATGACTATCCGAATGCGTTGCGAATCGGTCGCACCACAGTCAGCCTTCCCTTCTCGCCGTATTTGACCGAATCCGACATTGACTATGTTGTGGAGACGGTAAAATCCATTCTCGGAGCAGACAATCTCCCGGGTTGTCAAAACTCAAAATCCGAATACCTGAATGCTCCGAGCTTGAAATGATTAAGGTAAGTACACCCTATTTGAGTCGCTTTCGGAAAACGAAGTGCTAATTTTCCAGAAAATTCAACCTAGTAAGCGTTTCTGGAGGGGCGCAAGAACTGCAAGGCGGTCCGGAAGATGATGAACCAATCGAGGCCGACGGTCCAATGTTCCAGATAATAGATGTCCGACCGGACACGATTAACGACGTCCTCGACGTGGCGAGCCTCACCGCGGTAGCCGCTGACCTGTGCTAGGCCGGTAATGCCGGGGCGGACGAAGCTGCGAAGGCGATAGATGTCAGCTGATTTCGCAAACTCGCCATCATGTTCAATCATGTGCGGACGAGGTCCGACGACACTCATATCGGCGCGGAGCACGTTGATAAACTGAGGAAGTTCATCCAAGCTCAGGCGACGGAGCCAACGGCCTAGCGGGAAGACACGTGGGTCTCCTTGAGTGGCTTGGGCAGATTCGTTAGGATTCGCGACATGCATGGTCCGAAATTTGAGGATCTCGAACGGCACGTTCTGCAAACCGGAGCGGCGTTGCCGGAAGAGAAGGGGGCCCGGCGACTGCCAGCGATGAATCAGATAAACGAGGAGGCTCAGTGGAGGAAGAATGAAGACGACGACCGGTAAGGCGACGACGCAGTCCAAAACGCGCTTCAGGATGCGATTGAAAGGACACTCTAAAGGTTCCTCCCGCAAGCTCACCATTCGGAGGCCGCCATCTTCAAAGAAATGCACCGCATGGCTGAACCGTTGTTCAATGTCGTTGATGAACATCAGGCGCACTCCGAGCCGTTCGCAGAGCTTTCCAAAACGAGCCGCACGGGGAATCGAACTGGGCAAAGAAAGCGAAATGACCTGGGTGGCTTGGGTTTCTGCAACGATCGATTCCAGATCATCCATGCGGCCCAAGAGAGGCCACTCGAGCCCGTCTGATGGTTCGTCGGACGAAATCAATCCGATGACGTCCATTCCGTAAATCGACTTGTTTTTGAGCCATTTGGAAATGCGCCTTGCCTGAGAGGCCGATCCCATCAGCAACGTGCGATGCCGGCGTCGTACATTAAACATACGCGAAGCGAGGAAGCGCGGGAGCTTCGCGTTAAGGATGACAACCGTTACGCAAAACAAAGGGATGAAGGTGAAAAGAAACAGCCGCGACATGGATACGTCCTGGCGCGCCACGAGGTAGATCGCGATGATGGCGAAAAGTGTGATGGCTTGCCGGAGAGAGAGGCGGATAGCACCCCAAAAATCCAATTGCAGCAGGTCCAGGCGGTGCCATCTGGACGCCATGTGATTTGCGCAGACGCCGATGGCGAGCACCGCAGAATACTGAAAATAGCGGCCGTAATTGGTTGGACTTTCGGAACGGAAAACCCAAAAAAACAACGCTACCCAAATCCAAAAAATCGCCAGAGCAGCAGCGACGGTGAGGATAGTATGCAAGATCGTAACGCCTCTGATTCGATAGTTGATCATATCCGGTGATGCCTTTTGTAGGTGAGACCGGCTTCCCCGACCTCATACCGAAGTCTGCCTCAAGGTTGCCGCCGACTCCATTGCCCGGTTGCCGTTTCACGGGTAGGAGCACAACGGCGGTTACACGGGCGTTTGGCCTACGGGTATAGGATAAATACGGATAGATGATGTGTGGTTATGGATGTCAGAAGGATTGATGTTTCTCACGTTAAAAACACCACTGAATCCAATCTCAAAACTGGCGCAAAATGACTTCGTGTGGAACACGCCTAAAGAAGCGGTGGCGCTGCCTTCGTGATTGCCGATGTTTGGAAAATCCTGAGAAATGAGCGCTGCCTACTAGTGTTAATTTCCATGGTCCGCCTTACTTCCCGAGACTGGTCGCGATTGCTGTGCGGATAAGCCTTCAAAAGCGTAATATTCTAGAGCCTGTCCGGCACTTTTTGCTGTATAATAGAGGCTGTACTTTGTGAGGCGGGGCCGGCAGGAAGCTGGGGATGAGTCGAAAAGAACGCGGCTATCCGACCGATGCCAGCGATGAAGAGTGGGAGTTTTGTGCCCCGTATTTGACACTGATGAAAGAGGACGCTCCCCAGCGGGAGTATCCGCTGCGGCAAGTTTTCAATGCCTTGCGGTGGATGGTCAAAGCGGGCTGTCCGTGGCGGCTCTTGCCGACGAACCTGCCGCCTTGGAAAGTCGTCCACGAGCAAGCCCGGCGCTGGATTCGCGCGGGCGTCTTTGAAGTCATGGCGCACGACCTGCGGGTGTTGTTGCGCCTCGCGCTGGCCGATCGTCCGGGACAGCCCACGGCGGCGATCATCGACAGTCGCACTGTGCAGTCGACGCCGGAAAGCGGGGCGCGGGCCGGTTACGACGGGCACAAGCGGCGCAAAGGTTCCAAGGTCCACATCGCTGTCGACACGCTGGGCTGCCTGCTGGCCCTGAAAGTGACCGCGGCCAACGAGCAGGAACGAGCGCAGGTGGCCGAACTCGCCCGGCAACTGCAGGCCGCCACCCACCAAAGCGTCGAACTGGCCTTCGTCGATCAAGGTTACACCGGGACCGAGGTCGCCGCTGCCGCCGCGCAAGAAGGCATCCGCCTGGAAGTGGTCAAACTTCAGGAAGCCAAACATGGCTTCGTGCTCCTGCCACGCCGGTGGGTCGTCGAACGCTCCTTCGCCTGGAGCGCCCGCTTCCGAAGTCTCGCCAGGGACTACGAACGACTCGCTCCCACCTTCGCCGGACTTCATTGGCTAGCCTTTGCCGGCCTTCTGCTCCGCCCTCTCTTCCCGTAAAAGTGCCGGACAGGCTCTAGGTTCCTGCTATGAAATTGATTCTCGCTGTCATCGCCCTATTGGCGGGCGGGGTGTATCTGGCGTTTTCTCCGAAGCTCGTACCGGATGATCAGGCGCGATCGGCGGCGATTCTCCGCGGTTTGCAAACGGTGGCGAATCAGGTGCTGGAGCCTTTGGAGAAGCCGTCGATTCATTCTCCCGCGGTCTTACAGAAAAATCTGGCTGACTTGCGGACGCAGATCGCGGCGCGGAACGGGCAGCCGGTGCAGGTGGTGCAGATGCAGTTGTGGCAACTAATCAGCCAGGCGGAAGCGGAACGGGCGGCGATAATCGGAGAAATTATGGACGATTGGCGGAAGCGCTCATCGCGACCGCTGGATCAGGTGCCCGGCGAGTGGTATATCGCCGGGCATCCGGAACTGAAGATCAATCGCGAGGCGATCAGTCGGGACGAGCGCGCGGGCTATTGGGTGCGGACTCGGCTTCAGCAATGGGAGACGCGCACCGCCTATTATCGAAAAGCAATGGCTCCACGGTTTAGTAGGCTGTCGGTTTTGGAGTGAGTTTTGGCCGGCGAAAATGGCGCGGAGATCTAGGGAGTCGCGAGGGATGGCACTGGGACTGCTCAAAGTTCGCCATGCCCGATTTTCACGTCGCTACCATCCGATTCCTGAACTCGCTGCTCAAAGTGAAACAGATGCAGATGAGCAAAGCGACGCACACGGCCGCTTTTGAAGAGTTGGAGAAGGAGTTCGGGATTTTGCGGCAACGGCTCTGTCTGGAGCTGGTGTACGCGATGTCGGTGGAGGATTAAGCGGCGCGCACTTTTCGCTGGGGAAAACCGGCGAACTCGTTTTACAACCACGGCCCAATGTCTTCCGCCCCCCGCACGCCTTGGTATCGCATCCTTTATGTCCAGGTTCTGATCGGCGTGGCGCTGGGGGTGTTGGTCGGCTATTTCTGGCCGAAACCGGGCGAACTCATGTGGGGTCGGACATGGCCGACGGCGGTGGAGGTTTTCAAGCCGCTGGGCGATGGGTTCATCAAGCTGATCAAGATGATCATCGCGCCGATCATTTTCTGCACAGTGACACATGGGCTCGCGGCGATGAGCGACGTGAAGAAGCTGGGACGCGTGGGCGGAAAGGCGATTTTGTATTTCGAAGTGGTCTCGACGCTGGCTCTGGCGCTGGGGTTGGTGGTGGTGAATCTGCTCCAGCCGGGCGTGGGGCTGAACCAGAATCCGGCGGCGCTGGATGCAAAGATCGGGCACAGCTTTGCCGAAAAGGCGCATGCGCTGACGACGACGGATTTTCTACTGAATATCATCCCGACGAGTTTCTTCGATGCGTTTGCAAAAGGGGATTTGTTGCAGGTGTTGCTGGTGTCGATCCTCACGGCGTTCGCGATTTCGGCCCTCGGGGAAAAGCGGGAACCGGTGCTGGCGGCGATCGAGACGGGCGGAAAGATTTTCTTTGGCATCATGGGCATGGTGGTGAAGCTCGCGCCGCTCGGGGCGTTTGGGGCGATGGCTTACACGATCGGAAATTTCGGGCTGGGGGCGCTGGGAAATCTGCTGAAGCTGATGATGGGGTTTTACGTGACCTCGGGGTTGTTCGTCGTGGTGGTGCTGGGGTTGATCGCGCGATATTGCGGGTTCTCGATCTTCCGCTTTCTGGCTTATATCCGAGAGGAGCTGTTGCTGGTCCTAGGGACGAGTTCCTCGGAGACGGCTTTGCCCGGAATGTTGCGCAAGATGCGGCTGCTTGGAGTTTCGGAATCCACAGCGGGTTTGGTGATCCCGACCGGTTACAGCTTTAACCTCGATGGGACGAATATTTACATGACGATGGCGGCGGTCTTCCTCGCGCAGGCGACGAATACGCCGCTCAATCTCGGGCAGCAGATCTCGCTGCTGCTGGTGGCGATGATTTCCTCAAAGGGCGCAAGTGGGGTGACGGGTGCGGGATTCATCACGCTGGCGGCGACGCTGGCCGCGGTGCCCGGCATCCCGATCGAGTCGCTGGCCCTTTTGCTCGGGATTGATCGCTTTATGAGCGAATGCCGGGCGCTGACAAATCTGGTCGGCAACGGCGTGGCGACGGTGGTGGTGAGCCGCTGGGAGGGCGAGATGTCGCCGGAGGAACTTCGAAAGAACCTGCGCGAGCCGCACAGTCTCACGGAAGTGACGCCGCACCCGGTGCCGCAGGAAGTGGTCGATCGCGGTGTGTCCTGAGTGAATTGAACGTAAGTGCGAACAGGTCCGCTACCCGGCTTATCTCTGGGGCGGGTGTGGGCGCGATCTTTGAGAGGAGGGTTTTGGGAAGGGGCGTTTTTCCGCGGTGGGTTTGGCGCCGGAGGTTTTGGCGAAAGTTGGGCGGGTGAGTTTTGGTTTGGCGGCGGGCTCCGCGAAAGGTGAGGTGGTCCTTTTTTTCCCAACCAATCCGCGCAAGCTGTCGGGAAGCGGGCTGACAAAGTGGAGTGCTTCGCCCGAGTCGGGATGGCGCATGCTGAGTTCGACTGCGTGCAAAGCGAGGCGACGGGCGGGATCGGTGGTGGCGCCGTATTTTTCATCGCCCACGATGGGATGTCCCGCCTCGGCAAGCTGGACGCGGATCTGGTTTTTACGACCAGTATCGAGGGTCAGCTCGACCAGGGAAAATTCGTTTCCAACCCGGAGGGTTGTATAGTGGGTGATGGCCGGTTTGGCGTCCTCGTGGCTGGGCCGGGTGCTGTGGACGCGTAGCGAATCGCTCTCGACGAGCACGCTTTTCAAGGTTCCATGAGGTGGCGTGAGTTCACCCTCGACCACGGCCTGGTACTTTTTGGTCACCGTTTTCCAGCTTCGCTGAATGGCGAATTTGGTCTCTTCGGTGCGCGCGAAGACGAGCAACCCGGAGGTTTCGCGATCCAGTCGATGCACGATAAAGACGCGGGCGTCACCCTTCGGGGCACGTTCGCGGACGTAGGTCGTCAGTTGAGCGTAAGCGGTGCGCGTTTTCTCGCTTTCTGTGGCGATGGTGAGCAAACCGGCCGGTTTGTTGATGATTATGAGCGCTTCATCTTCATAAAGGATCTCAACGCCACTCGGGAGCACCGTTCCGGCGGGCGTGTGTTTACCGAAGGAAATGCGAACTTCGGTGCCAGCTTGCAGCAGGGTATCGTGACGCGGCGCCGGCACGCCGGGGATGGCGATGGTCTTGAAGCGGAGGAGGTTTTTGGCGTCCTTTCGCGACAGCCCCTCGGGGAGGGTGAGCAGAAACGGGAGCAACTCCATGGACTGGCGGACGCGGTAGGTTTTTTCCTTGGACACGAGGTCACGTTAGAAGCGGAAGCCAAGTGGCGGCAGCAAAATCTCCTTTAACCTTGGCGAAACCACTGTTACGTCCGTTGAACGTTGGCACGTTGTCTGCGTCCCACATCGTTCACCCCTATGGCCGATATCAAATTCCAATGCCCCGAGTGCCGGCAGAAGATTGCCGTACACGAGAGCGCCGCGGGCATGAACGTCGATTGCCCAAATTGCCGCAGCACAGTGGTCATTCCGGTGTCGAGCGAAGCGCTGGCGACGATTGCGGTGCGGCGGCGGCTCGTGACGACAAGTCGCTCAACGGGTAGCGCTTACGAGGAGCTGGAACGGAAGCAGCGAGAGCTGGCCACGGCGCTCGACGAAGCGGCCAAGCTACGGGCCGATACCGAACGTTCGCGCGCGGAGATGATCAAGCTGCGCGACGATCTAGCGGCTACGGTGCGGGAGCGCGATGGCTTGCGGGCGACCAGTCTAAAGGTAGGAGGTAGTGGCGATGATCTGGAAAAATTGCGGGTGGATCTGGAGAAAACGGTCGTCGAACGGGATAATTTCCGCGCCGCGGCCGAGCGGACGGAAGACCAACTTAAAAAATTGACCGATCAGGCGCGGGCCAATAGCGGGCCGGTCGGATTGGGGCCGGGACACAGCGCGCTTCAGGAAAAGCTGATCGCCGGAGAAAAAGAGCGGGCGGAATTGCGGGCGCAACTTGCCGAAGCATTGGCGAAAAAGCCGCAACCAGATGACCTGCAGGACCAGCTTGTTGGCCTGAAAGGTCAGCTTCAGACAGTTTCCTCAGAGCGCGACCGTTTGCGGACCAATTTCGACAATGCGGAGACGGATTTGAAGGCGTTGCGGACCGAAATGACGGATCTGCGAAGCACCTTGGAAGGGGAAAGAATGCGGTTTGGGGCTGCTGCGGATGCGACGGGACAGGAACTCGCGGGCCTCCGCCAACAGCTCGAAGAAGCGCGGTTCTCCACGATGGAACTGGGAACAGTGAAAGGGGAAGCGGGACAGTTGCGGGAGCAGCTTGAAGCCGAACGAGCCCGGTCGGGAGAATTGGCGGCGAACTCGGCGATGACGGTGAAGGAACTCGCGGAGCTGCGTCAGCAACTGGAAGAAGCGCGTCAGGCGGCATCTGATTTGACCGCGGTGAAAGCCGAGGCGGATCGGTTGCGCGAGGAAATTCAAGGCCTCAGCACGGAGCGAGACGCCGCGCGGGCGCAAGTTTCTGGCCAGCAGTCTGATTTGGAAAAAACGCAGAACGGACTAACTGAGGCGATACAGAATTTGGAGAACGCCCGGCAGGAGTTGGCTGATGCCCGGGGAAGTCTGGACCGTATGAATGCCGAGCGTGAAGAAACGCGGCAGAAAATCAGTGACTTGGAGAGCCGTTTGCAACAAGGCGGGGAAGCGCTGGACGCGCAAAAGAGCGAGCAAGACACCACCTTGCGAACGCTGGAAGAGCTACGTGGGACGGTGAATACAGTCAGCGCGGAGCGTGAAGAGGCGCGGCAGAAAGTCGGCGAATTGGAAAGGCTTTTGGGAGAAGCGCTGGAGGCTCAAAAGAACGAGCAAGCCACGACTTTGCGAACGCTGGAGGAGCTGCGTGGGACGGTGAATACGGTCAGTGCGGAACGCGAAGAAGCACGGCAGAAAATCGGGGAGCTGGAGAACCGTTTGCAACAGGATGGGCAAGCGTTAGAGGCGCAGAAAAACGAGCGCCAAGCCCTCCAGGGTGAACTGGAAGATTTGCGGACGAAATTTCAAGCTACGACCTCGGAGCGAGACGAGGCCCTCCAACGACTCGCGGATCGCGAAGAAGCGTTGCGGACTGCGTCGATGACGATGCAGGCGGCCAAGAACGAGTTTGACCGGACCAAGCAGGAAGCTGCGGAAGCGGAAGCCGAGCAGGGGCGGCTGAAGTCTGCCTTGGCCGAGGCAACTGAGGAGGCGAAAGATTTGCAGCACCGTGTGGATAATCTCCTCGACGATCTCCACCACCGAGAGGACGAAGTGGCGGCCGCTCAACAAAAGATCGCCAACGTTCAAGCTGAACAAGGGCAAGGCCGCGAGCAACTGGCGGCCAAGGAGGCGAAACTGCAGGAGTTGGAGCAGAAGTTTGAAGCGTTAACGCGCGAACTCGAAGCCCAGAGCAAACTCACGAAGGAAGCACTGGACGTTCAGGAAAAATTGCGGGGCGATATTGTGGTGATCGGCGGACTCAAGGTCGAGGCGGAGCGGCGCGTTGCTTCCCTGATGGCTGAAGTGCAGCGGGTGAATAAAGACGCGGGAGTTTTGCGGATGAACTGGCAAACGGGCAAGAGTGACCGCGAGCAGCTCGTGGAAAAATTGTCCTCCAAGGAAACCGAGATCCGGGACTTGGAGGGAAAACTCGGTCACCAGCGGGAGTTGGAAAAAACACTCCGCACCAAGACCGAAGACGCTGAGAAGGCGATGGTTGCGGCCCAGGAGAAGAGTCAGACTCTGGCCGGTGAATGCGATCGGCTCTCGACCCAACTGGCGAAGGTCAACACCGAGCTGGGCGTGGTCCACGAACAGTTGCGGCAAGCCAAGCAGGAGCGAGAAACGATGAAATCCAGCGTCGGTTCCGTGCAGATCGAGCTCGAGCAGGGGCTTGATCAGTTACACGCCGTCGAATCCGAGCGCGATGCGCTGAAGACAGAACTTGAAGCGGTTAAAGCCGGTCTGGAGCGGGCCAAGCAGCATGTGAATGTGCTGCAGCAGCGGCGCGATCAAATGCGGGACGAGATTGCCCGGCTCAAGGTGCAGCTCGGTCACGCGCCGGATGCGATGAATTGACCCTTTGAAGACGCCGCTCGTCTCGATCGTGTTTTTCCTGCTCGCGTCGTTGTTCGGCGCGCTCGGGCAGTTTCTTTATAAGTCGGGCGCCGAACGAGCAGGGGATTCAATCGCAAGTTATTTGCTGAATGTCCGGCTACTCGGTGGTGTGGGCTGTTATGTTGCGGTGATGGTGCTGTTCGTGGCGGCGTTTAAAAAAGGTGGCGCTTTGACCACGCTCTATCCGGTTTATGCGACCACGTTCATTTTCGCCGCGCTGATCGCGTGGTGGGCTTACGGCACCCCGATCAAGCCGGCAAATATCGGGGGGATGGCGCTGCTCATCGCCGGGATGTATTTTCTCGGCCGATAAATCATGCCGACCGAACCCACGGGCCGCCGTCCGCTCAAAACTCGTAGCTGGCCTTTCTTCAAAAACCTGGCCGCCTGGCTGGCTCGCAGCGGCGTAACTCCCAACGGGATCTCCTTCGCCAGTATCCTTTTCGGATGTGCAGCAGGAGGAATGTTGGCGGCAACTTCACATGTTGATGGTTGGGCTTTGCGTGCGGCCGCGCTCGCCGGTGCTGGTTTTATTCAACTTCGTCTGATCGCCAATCTCCTCGATGGCATGGTGGCGGTGGAAGGTGGCAAGGGTGGACCCACCGGCGACTTGTGGAATGAAGCGCCCGACCGGGTTTCCGACGCGGCGATTTTCCTGGGGGCTGGTTACGCTGCTGGTAGTGCGCCGATGTTGGGATTGGGTGCGGCGTTGGTGGCGGTGTTCGTCGCTTATATTCGGGCGTTGGGTGCGAGCGTCGGTGCGGGACAGGTTTTTCTGGGCCCGATGGCCAAACCTCATCGCATGTTTATTATGACGGTGACCTGCCTGCTGGTGGCGATCTTTCCTCCGAAAGCGACCGAGTGGGTTTCCCTGAGCACCGTTGATGCGAGCTTGCACGATACTTATTACGTGGTTTCCGGCCCTCATTTCGGGCTCATCGCCTGGGCGCTGTTGATTGTCATCGTTGGCGGAGTGCTGACTTCCATTCGGCGGCTCCAGCGGATCGCCGCCTTTCTCCGCCAGAAAGCGTCCTGATATGTTTGGTCTGCACCCTGTCGCTTTCTGGATCACTGCGGGCATCGTCGCGGTGCTGGCCGTGACGCCGCTGATTTTCGTCGCGCTGGAGAAAGCGGGCAAACTTTCGCCAGCGCTGCGCACCGATCTTTGGACGCGCTACAAATCGTGGCTCGTTCTGACCCCGTTGATGATCGGGCCGCTGATTGCCGGGCGTTTGCCGGCGATTCTCGGGGTTGGGGTGCTTTCGATTCTTTGCTACCGCGAATTTGCCCGGGCTACGGGGCTCTTCCGTCATCGGGCGATCAGTGCGGTGGTGGCGCTCGGCATTCTGCTGCTGACCTTTGCCGCGGCGGATCACTGGTATCACTTCTTTGTCGCGCTCAGTTCGCTGATTATTTCGCTGCTCGTCATCGTGGCGCTCTTTGCCGATGAACCGAAGGGCTACATCCAGCGCGTCGCGCTCGGCGTGTTCGCTTTTTCGCTCTTTGGCGTGTGCCTCGGGCATTACGGCTACTTTGCCAATGACCAGCGTGGTCAGGCCTTTTTGCTGGCGATCCTGCTCTGCGTGGAATTGAACGACGTCTTCGCGTATTGCACGGGCAAGCTTTTCGGACGCTGCAAATTGGCGCCGCAGACCAGTCCGAACAAGACCATCGGAGGTGCGATCGGTGCCGTCATTTTAACGACGACGCTCTTTGCCACGCTAATGCATTTCATTGCACCCGGCACGCGCGCCGACCAAACGCTGCACCTGGTGATACTGGGCTTTCTGCTCTCCGTCACCGGGCAGTGGGGCGATCTGGTGATGTCGAGCATCAAGCGCGATCTTGGGGTGAAGGATCTCGGAGTAACCATTCCCGGCCATGGTGGGCTGCTTGATCGCTTCGACAGTCTGATCTTTGTTGGTCCGGCGATCTTCCATTATTTGAATTACGTGCTCGGTATTGGTCTCGACCAACCGGTGCGCGTCTTCACCGGGCATTGATGGACGAGTGGCAATACAAGCCGGCGGGAGACCTCGGACTGAAGCCAGAGGAGAGCTTGCGCAGTTTGCGCCGGGAAGCGGGTTTGGTAGCCACTATCACGCAGAGTGCGTGGCGGGTCGCGGTGCGAGCTTATCTGCGCGGCTATCACCGTTTGCGGGTCGAAGGTGCGGAGAATCTGCCGAAAGTGGCGCCTTTTGTGATGGTCGCCAATCATAGCAGCCATCTCGACGCGATCACGCTGTCCGCGGTGCTGCCGTGGCGATTGCGGCGTTCGGCGTTTCCGATTGCCGCGGGCGATGTCTTTTTTGAAACGCCGGGAGTGGCTCTTTTTTCCGCGATGATGCTCAACGCGCTGCCCATGTGGCGGAAAAGCTGCGGCCCGCATGCCATGAAGCAACTGCGCGACCGATTGCTCGGCGATCCGGCGATTTACGTGCTCTTTCCCGAGGGAACGCGCAGCCGCGATGGCAATATGGGGCGCTTCAAGCCGGGCTTGGGAATGCTCGTCGCCGAGGCGGAGGTGCCAGTAGTGCCCTGCTATTTGCGCGGCGCCTATGAGGCGTGTCCGCCGGACCGAAAGCTGCCGCTCCCGAAACCGCTACATCTGCAGATAGGTCCGCCTTTACAGTTTGCCGGGATCCAAAATGAGCGTTCCGGTTGGCAGGAAATTGCCAGTCAATTGGAAGGCGCGGTGACTGCGCTGCGAGATTTACCGCGAATTTGAGAATTTGCGGACGACTTGGTCGACCTCGCGCATTCTCTGTGGAAACTTATTTACTGGATACCGAGTCGTGGCTGGAGCGGGTATCGGCTGGCTTTTGCCGGAAATCTCCGAGCATACCGCTCACGAGCAAACCAACCCCTGTCCCAACGATCGCACCGAATGGACCGAAGAACACGGCGCAAACCAAAACGCGCGTGAGTTTTACGTCGGTAGGAGGCGGCGTATAAGAGGGAACCTTGGTCACTTCGGGGATCGTCATCGGCAGCGCATGCGTCTCTTTGCCGTATGGCGCGAGCACGGTGAAGAGCATGTAAATTTCTGCGAGAATGAAGCCCGCGATGGCGAAAGGTTTGGCGAGATTACGACCCGGCATGATGCGGACTAGACGTGCTATTGCGTTCGCTGTCGAGACAGGCTAGAAGAAATTTAATGATCGGGCAAAGATCGTGCTATTTCATAATTATAGGAATTGCCATGAAATCTCTATATTCTACTGCTGGAAAACTCAGTCTCGCAGTCACGATGCTCGCGATGGGCGGCTGCGCAAATATGAAGCTGACCCATGTGCCACCCGGGGAGTCTGTGGAGGTAGCTTTGGCCAAAAAAGCCGAGCTGATCAGAATGCCGGCACCTCCGGCATCGGCAATGACCGCGACTGGGGCGGCAGGAGCGTCTGGGGTGCATGTGCCCGCGGTCGAACCAGAATTGCCCGGAACGAGCACCATGGAGCGGGTCGCGGAAGCGTATTCACGTGGCGAGTTTTGTCTGGGGGCAGGAAAGGACGACGAAGCGATCGCGGCCTTCGAGGAGGCGGTAAAGATCGATCCGGCGTTTACCGAGGCATGGCAACAACTGGCCATGCTTTACGAGAAAAAGGGCAGTTCGAAGAAAGCGATCGAAGCGTTTCGCCGGTCCAAAAAGATCGCGGCTCACTAAAAGCCGCAGCGGTTTAAATTTCCCGCAGCGCCCGCTCGACCGCCGCGGGAAGTGGCAGTGCTCCGTCTCCACCTAACTCCCGGTCGAGATCTTCGAGTCGGTGAATCAAATCCACCACCTCGCGCCGGGCGTAAGGTCCGCCCGCCGCCGCACAAAAATGAGTCCGACATCCAAAAGGCCGCCCCTCGTAAATCCGACAGCGGCCGCTGGCTGGATCAAGTAATGGACATGCGCCATCCGGGCTTTCTGGCAGGCGAGTGCGGCCGGTGGCGCGCCAGGCTTTGGCGGCGGTCAGTGCCTCGCCCTTGGTCAGGAAAGGCGTGCGGCCGGTGAGACGAAAGCGACAGCACTCGGTTCGCGTGATGCAGGCGCGCTCGATCGGACGAGTCGCCAGTTCCTGATAAATGGTCCGGACGGCTTCGATAGCCTCGAGCTTTGTGAGAGACTTGGGACGGCGCTTCATACGACTTGCCCCGCCGCATGACCGGAGGCCCACGCCCATTGGAAATTGTAACCGCCTAGCCAGCCCGTGACATCCACGACTTCCCCCACGAAAAACAGACCCGCCACCTTCCGCGCTTCCATCGTTTTCGAGGAGAGCTCTGTAGTGTCCACGCCGCCTAAAGTCACCTCCGCCTTGGGATAACCTTCCGTTCCGGCAAAAGAAAGCGACCACTGAGAAAGATGCGCCGCGAGAGCGGTCTGTTCGGCCAGCGTGAAGTGGGGAAAGGTTTTAGCTGGCGCGTAACGGTTGCACCAGTGTTCGGCAAAACGACGCGGCCAATGGCGGCTGAGCATCGTCACCGGGTCGATGGCCTCGCGCCGTGCGGCACCGAAGAGTTCCAGCGGATCTTGGTCGGTGAGTAGATCGAAAGTGATCGGCTTGCTTCCGTCCCAGAAGGAGGAAATCTGCAGCACCGCCGGGCCGCTTACACCCCGGTGAGTAAAGAGAAGCGCTTCCTCAAAACAGGTGCCATTGCAGCGTGCGACGACGGGGAGCGAGAGACCGCTGAGTTCGGCGAGTGATTGATCGGATGGGGAAAAGGTCAGAGGGACCAAACCGGGGCGAGTCTCTGTCATTTTTAGCCCAAATTGCCTCGCGAGCCGGTAGCCAAAATCGGTTGCGCCGAGCTTCGGAAATGACAGCCCGCCGGTGGCTACGACCAGCGTTGCGCTTTCCAGCGGGCCAGTGCTGGTTGTTAGAGCAAACCGCTCCGGCTTGCGGACCTCGGTCACCCGGCAATTCACGCGAATCTCCACGCCGGCCGCGGCACATTCGGCGAGTAACATTTCGATGATTGCCCGCGAGCTGCTGTCGCAGAATTGCTGTCCTAACTTCTTCTCGTGATACGGGATGCGATGTTTCTCTACGAGCGCGATGAAGTCCCACGGCGTGTAGCGGGCGAGCGCCGATTTGCAGAAATCCGGATTGTCTGAGAGGTAGTTCTCCGGGCCGGCGCCGAGGTTGGTAAAGTTGCAGCGGCCGCCGCCGGAAATAGCGATTTTTTTGCCGACACGTTCGTTGTGTTCGAGCACCAAGACTCGCCGCCCGCGTTTGCCGGCTTCCATGGCGCACATCAACCCAGCTCCACCGGCGCCAATGACAATAACGTCCCAGTCGCTCACGCCGGCAGCAGGCTCAGTTGCGGCGCATGCGAAGGGCGCCAGGGGTTACGCTGAAAATCGGTTTTCACGACTTCCGCGACGTAGCGGTCACACATTCGCAAAAGTGCGGAGACATCGAGATGCAGATGTTCTGGTTGGTAAGGCGTCAAATTTTTCGTGGCGAGGGCGAAGAGTCGGACCGCCGGGCGCAAGCGCGGCGCGTGTTTTGGGTGCTCGGGATGGAGAAACTGCTTTTGCAGATGAACAAAAGCTCCCGCGACCTGAATGAGCCCTTTGTAGAACAGGTAGTTTTCGTCGCGCGCACTGAGCCAGAGATCTTCGAGGACATCGTGTGCTTCGTAGTATTGCTGCGCGTTGAAACAGGTGAAGTAACCCTGATAACGCGGGTCGAGGCTCCGCGCGGGATCCGCGCCGAGCTGTTGGACGAAGGCCGAGATACGGGCGTTTTTTTTCATCGCGCGGGCGGAGCAGCGAAACTATTCTGCGCGGCCTTGTGTCTAGCAAGCGTTTGATTCCAGAAAGGCCCGCGATGGGCGTGCCGCGATGAGCTTCGGCACACTCGCGGCGATTACTCTGGTTCTTCTGGTCCTCGTTGCCGCTTCTGCGCTTTTTTCGGCGATCGAGACAGCGCTCTTTTCGCTCCAACCGCTGCACATAGAGCGGTTGAAAAAGCGCAAAGCGAGCTTTGCCGAAGCGCTCGCGGCCTTGCTGGAAAATCCGCGGCGTCTGCTCAGCGTCATCCTGCTCTGCGACGCGCTGACGAATTTCCCGCTGATCATTCTCTGCCTGTATCTGCTACGCGGCGTCGCTTCGGTACATGTGCCTTTCTGGGTCGCTGCGTTGATTATTTTCGCGCTCGTCGTCTTCGTCTGCGATCTCTTGCCCAAGCTCGCGGCGCTCGCTGACCCGGTCCGCTTTTCCAAAGTTGGGATCAGGGTGTTGCGTCCGATCATGCAGGTGTTCGATCCCGTTTCACGCCAGCTTCAGCGGCTGAGCGAATGGATTGCCGAAGTGGTGACGCCAGCGGGGCTCAAGTCGGGTCACGTCTTGAGCGAAGAAGAACTGGAGACGCTCGTCGAACTCAGCACCGAAGAAGGCGCGCTGCATGAAACAGAGAGCGAAATGATCCACGAGATCATCAAGCTCGGTGACAAGATGGCCAAGGATTGCATGACGCCACGGGTCGATGCTTTCGCTCTGCCCGATGACCTGACGAACGAAGAACTCGTCCCGCGGCTGCGTGCTAAACGTTATCGTCGTGTGCCGATCTACGGTGAGACGCCCGACGACATCCTCGGTGTTCTCGATACGCGCGATTTTCTGCTCAATCCCAGCTCCGCGCACTACACCGAGCAACTCATCCCGCCTTCCTATGTGCCGGAAACGATGAAGGCCATCGACCTCCTGCGCAGCTTCCTCAACCATCCTCAAGGGCTCGCCATTGTCGTGGATGAACATGGTGGAGTCGAAGGCATTGTCACGCTTGCAGATATCGTCGAGGAGATCATCAGCGATGCGCTGCCGCTCAATGCGCAGGAGCTTTACATCGAGACGATCGCCTGCGGTCAGCTCATCGTGAACGGCAGCGCGCGGCTCGATGACATCAACGAATTGCTCACCACAAATCTGGAAGAAGAGGGTATCGATACCATTGGCGGATTGATCTTCAACCGCCTGGGCAGCGTGCCGCGACCTGGGACGCAGGTGAAGCTCGACGACGTTACGCTGACCGTCCGCCGCACTTCGCGGAAGCGCGTTGAAGAAGTGCTGGTCGTTCACGATGCGCCGATCGAGCCGGAAACGGAGGAGGGCGCATGATCTGGTTGGCCGTCCTCGGATGTTTCCTCATCTCCTTCATCTTCTCGGGCATTGAAGCCGGGATTCTCTCGATGAACCGCGTGCGGTTAAAGCATCGCCTCAAGCATCGCGACCGCGCCGCAATTGTCCTAAATCGCCTGTTGGAGAAGCCCGAGCGTGTTCTTGTGACCGTGCTTGTCGTCACGAATCTGATGAACATCTTTGCGATGACCCTGGCTACGCAGGAGTTCGTCCTGCGTTTTGGGAATGTGGGTTATCTCGTTGCGTTTGTCGTTTTCCTCCCGGTTTACCTGCTTGGCTTGGAGCTTCTCCCGAAGTCGCTCTTCCGCCGCTTCCCCTATCGTGCCGTGGCCGCGCTCAGTGGTCCGTTGCGCTTTGCGGATGTGTTGCTCTCACCGCTGCACTTCATCGGGTTGCGTGTCTCGCACCTTCTCATCGGCCAACGTTCCAGTGAGCGGCAGAAGCTCTTCGTCGCGCGCGAAGACTTCAAATACCTCACTATCGAAAGCGAAAAGCAGGGGACCCTCGGTAAAGACGAGCGGCAAATGATCCACAATGTCGTCGATTTCCGCGCGGTGAAGGCGACCGACGTCATGCTTCCTCTGGCAAATGTGCAGACCATCCCGGCCAGTGGCGCGATCGAAGATCTCATCGCGCGCAGCCGCGCCGCGAATATCGACCGATGGCCGGTGACGAGCGACACCGGAGAAATCGTCGGACTCGTGAACGTCCTCGACGTAGCCATGGACCAACGGCGCCGTGGAGTCGTCGAAACTTATCAGCGGCGCATCGTGAAAGTAAACTTCAACGAGCCCGCCCACAGCATTGTGCGGAAGCTGCGCGCGGCTCGGGTACAAATGGCCGTAGTGCTGGACGCGAGCGGCAAGCAGGTTGGTGTGGTCGCATGGGAAGACCTCATCCGGAGGCTCGTGAGTGTGGCTGTGGCGTGAGCCACGGTCAGCCACCAAAACCTCGGTGATCGCCGAGCTGAGTTTTACTTCAGTTCCTGGATCCGCAAGTTGCGCCAGCGGACTTCTTCTCCGGCTTTTTCGGTCTTGTTGCCGATGCCGTGGACTTGCAGTGCGATCAGACCTTCTTTCGTTGCAGAATCGCTGAAATCCGCCGCGAGCACGCCATTGATCCACGTCTTGATGCTGTCTCCGCGGCACTCGATTCGCGCGGAGTTCCACTTTTCATTCAGAAATGCTTGGCGAGCAGGTTCGTTATTTTTCAGGTCGAAGAGCCAGCCGCGACGCGCCTCGTCGTAAACCCCGCCGGTGAAAGCCCGCGAACTCGGGTCGATCTCATATTGGTAGCCGAACACCCGGTCGGCTGGAAATTTCTTGGGTTTGCCACCGATCTCTACGGTTGTCTCCTTGTCGTAGAATTCGCTGCGGAATTGCACTCCGGAATTCATACCGGGAGCCACCTTGAATTCGAATTCGAAGATGAAGTCCCCATACTTCTTTTTCGTGCAGAGGAAGGAGTTGCCGGTATTGAGCACGGTCTTGCCAACGATCGCTCCGTCTTCCACGCGATATTCGGCCTTACCGCTGTGCTGCTCCCAGCCGTCGAGGGTTTTGCCATCGAAGAGACTCACGAAGCCGTCATCAGTGGCGTGAACAAAAGAGTGCAGGCCCGCGGCACAAAAGATGGCGAGGATGGAGCGAGAAAGAAGGGGGAGTTTCATGTCGAGAGGTGACCGCTAATCGTGAGACTGGGCGGTCGGCGAGTCTTTTTTCACAACTGGCGGCTCGACGAGGGGAACACAGAAGGTTTCGCCCACGCTGACCGCAAGCAGTCGATGCGGTTCGGTGGCAAAAGCAGCGCGGAGGCGAATCGCCGGTTCGTCCATGGCCTCCGCGCTTAGTTTGAAAGTCTCGTGATGGATGGGCACAAAAGTCCGGGCTCCGGCTTCGCGAGCCATTGCCGCCGCTTGCTCGGGACTGCAATGGGCATGAATCCAGGGATCGTAAGCGCCGATGGGCATGAGCATGAGATCGATCGGGCGCTGTGGATCGCGCAGGCGCGCAAAAGCGGAAGTGTAGGCGGTATCACCAGCGAAGCACACGGTGTGGCCAGCGCGTTCGAGAAGGTAGCCGTTGTAGCCGCGATACTCGTCACGCATCATCCGCGCGCCCCAGTGCGCCACTTCGAGCCCGGTGCAACGGAGTGAACCGTTGCGCGTTTCGAGTTCTACCGATTGTCCCCAATCGAGCTCGTGAACGTTTTTAAAGCCATGGCAACGCAACAAATCGCGAGTCGCTCGCGCGGTTACGACGGGTGTGTCGCGGGCGAACTTGCGCAGGCTCCAGACATCGAAATGATCGAAGTGAGCATGGCTGAGCACGATGACCTCGGGAGGTGGGATCTCGCGCACGGACAGCGCCGGGGCGACATAGCGTTTGGGCCCCAGGATAAACGGCGGAATACCCGGGCCGACGCGCTGGGAGAAGACCGGATCGGTGAGCACCCGGACCCCGAGGAAATTGAGGAGGACCGTCGAATGCCCAAGGCAGCTTCCAGTGATCGCATCCACACGCCATTGTGCGGGATTGGGGCGGGCCTTGGGGCGAGGTGGAGTCCCACGGCCATCAAAGATCATTTGTCGGAGCATGCGAAGTCGCGGCATCCGGAACGAATCGTCGCGCGATGGGAATTGTGCAACTCGTCGGAAGGAAAGTGGCCCACGGTCGCGTTTTTGAAAGATCGCGCGAGACTGAAAGGCGGACCCGAGTTAACAAACACGCCCGCCTCTTCCCCATGGCCCTCAAAGCGACTATCTACAAAGCCGAAATTCAGCTCTCGGATATCGACCGGGGGCACTACGGCGACTATCCGGTGACCATTGCCCGCCATCCCTCGGAAACAGACGAGCGGATGCTCATCCGGTTGCTGGCTTTCGCCCTGAATGTGCCGACCGATACCGACCACGGCGCATTGGAATTTGCCAAAGATATGTGGGATCCCGACGAGCCGAGCCTGTGGCAGAAAGACTACACCGGAGGCATCGTGCACTGGATCGAAGTAGGCCAGCCTGATGAGAAGCGGTTGCTACGCGCGGCTGCTCGCGTGGAAAAGGTTGGCGTTTATAGCTTTAGCAGTAGCACGCCGATCTGGTGGAAAGGGATTGCGCCCAAGCTGACGCGCGCGAGAAATCTGACCGTCTGGCAGATTGCAGACGAGGAAAGCGAGGCGCTCGCTACGCTGGCCGAGCGAACCATGGAACTGCAAGTTACGGTGCAGGAGGGTTCTATCTGGGTGGGAAATGGAACGCGGTCGATCGAAGTGGCTCCGGTGCGCCTGTATGGACCGGATGGGAATTAGCCAAGGTTGGTGACTAAAAAGTTAGACAATTGTTTTGAACGGACCAAATTCGGTCCTGTCGTATTTTCCACTATGCGTCGCTCTTTGCCGCTCCTCCTCGGAATCGCGTTGATTCCGATTTGCAGCGTTGAGGCAGCGGAAAATGCTAAAGGGGCTGCGGCGCTGGGATTATTGAAGGCGATCGATGAAGGGTTTGTGCAGGTTTACGAAAAGGTAGCCCCGGCCGTGGTGGTCATCGAGGCGCGGAAGCACCTGGATGAAGATGAGGGGGACATTCAGCGCGGGTTTGACTTTTTCCTCGATGACGGCCGGCCTTCGCCGAAAGATCCAAAAAACGATCAGGACGGCGCAAAAAATTGGCGGTTACCGGAACGGTCGGCGCGCAGCGAGGGCTCGGGATTTCTCATTCGCGCCGATGGCTTTATCCTCACGAATAATCATGTGGTGGCAGATGCCGATAAGCTGGAAGTGCGGCTGAAGGATGGGCGCGTTCTTCCCGCCAAACTGGTGGGTCGGGACGACAAGACCGACATCGCCATCCTCAAGATCGACGCAAAGGATCTCCCTGTGGTGGAATTTGGCGACAGCGAGAAGCTGCGGATTGGTCAGCTCGTTTGTGCGATCGGCGCGCCTTTCAATCAGGATTACAGTTTCACTGTCGGTTGGGTGAGCGGCAAAGGTCGCACGAATCTCCTGAGTCCGTCGTCGCCGACCATCCTTTACGAGGACTACATCCAGACCGATGCGTTCATCAATCCAGGGAACAGCGGTGGGCCGCTTTTCGACGTGGAGGGTAAAGTCATCGGCATGAACACCTTGATCAACGGCATCGGCCGCGGTCTCGCTTTTGCCATTCCCTCCAGCATGCTGGAAAATGTCGGTCGGCAACTCATTGCCAGCGGCAAAGTGCAGCGGCCTTGGCTGGGAATTCGGATCGAGACACTCGGGGAAAAGGCCAGCTTGCGGGCGCATTTTGCGGGGATCGAGCAGGGCGTGGTGGTCGATACGATTGTCGCCAATGCGCCAGCTTATCGGAGCGATCTGCGGGCGGCCGATGTGATCACCGAGGTGGACGGAATTAAAATCGCTTCGGCCCGCGATTTTCAGAAGGAAGTGCTGAAGAAACAGATCGGACAAGCCTTGCAACTGACGATCTGGCGAGCCGGTCAGACCATGCGCGTTCCGGTTACGACGGGTGAGCTTCCGGGAGAAATCACCAAAGTCGCAAACACCACGCCCAGCAAAGGCGCTGACGCGAAAACGGAGACGCTGGGTCTGAAGCTGAGGGACGCCAAACCAACTGGCGCGCAAGTCGTCGGCACGCAACCTGATAGCCCCGCGGCGCGTTCCGAAATTTTCCCTGATGATGTGATCACCGGCGTGGAGGGTCGATCGATTGTTGATGCCGCCGGATGCGTGTCAGCGATCGCTACGGGTTTGGTCACAAAAGGCGGCAAAGGCGTGCTGCTCAACGTCGAACGCAAAGGTCAGCGGACATTCGTCATCCTTCAGCCGATGCCCTAACGCGCAAATACTTTCCTTGGTTGGGAACGGCCGGTGCCTTGCAAGAGGCACCGGCCGTTATTTTTTTTCGGATCGCCCAAGTTCCAAAGGGCGATGATTTTCCTGCGGCAAGCGATGCTTGCCCGCGACTTAATATTCTTCCGGCGGCTGATCTCCCGCTTCTTCGGTCAGCGCCTTGGTTAGCGATTCCTGAAACATCATGAACCGCTTGGTCACGAACAGCGGATCACGCTGCTCGCGGGGATCCACATAGGCTTCGATGAACTCTTCGATTGTCAGTTCTTCGTATTCCTCGTCGTCCGATTCCCAGAGCCGGTCGATAAAAGCGACGCGGTGCGTGGATTCAAAACAGCACAGAGCCAGTTCGAAATCGAGATCATCGAATTCGTCACCGAACAATTCCGCCACCCGGGTGGTGGCATCGCACTGGATCAGATCATCGCTGATGAAATGAAGGATGCCGATGAATGAGGTGACGTAGTAATTCATGGAGTTGTGACGCGGTAGCGAGGAGGCGTTACCGCGTTATTTCGCGGTCAGAGCAGAGCCGAGGAAATCGAGAAATTTTTGGCGCGAGTCCTTCACCAAAGGAGCCGGGCCGGTCATTTTTACAAAAACGTTGCCGTCCTTGTGTTCGATGATTGCGCCAAGGAGAGCGTAGTTTTCCAGCGGGGTGGATGGTCCACCGGGCATGCCGCTGCTGAAGGTTCCTTCGGTGGTAACGAGCGTGACTTTGGCCCCGCCGATTTCCTGCGGTTCGATCTTGGCCGCACCTTCACCGCCGCGAAATTGAGCCACCCAGCGCTGCGCATTGGACTGCACGTCGCCGCCCCCATCAGGACCAAAATGGAAGAAGGTGATGTCCGCCGCTTCGTCGGGCTTTGCCCCCGAAACTTTGAGCTGCGCCTTACGCATTGGCGAACTTACCGCGACCCAGGCCCAATCGGTCGGACGCTTAAAAGTGAGGCCGCCAACGGGGAAGCTGGAGGGATCTTCGGCACGCAAGGTGGCGGCGCCGATCAGGCAGAGAACGAGGAGGGCAAAGCGTTTCATAGGGCTGCTTGTGTAGAGCCGGGTTGGCACGCGCGCAAGGACAGACGCCGCGCCGACGGTGCTTTCAGGCTGCCGTCTAAGCCCGGCGCGCCCAGCGGAGTTTCGCGCTCGCTCCGCGAGGATTCGCCCGTAATTCCTCGGCGCTGGGACGAAGGACTTCGCGGGCGATTTCGGAGAAGAGCCCATCCTGTGCGCCGGCTTTGAACGCCTGCTTCACCCGCCGGTCTTCGCCGGAATGAAACGTCAGGATAGCGACGCGACCACCGGGGCGAAGGCAGTCGGGAAGATGGCGCAGAAAGCTGTCGAGAGCCGTGAATTCGTCGTTAACCGCGATGCGTAGCGCTTGGAAGGTGCGGCGCACCGAGTCATCGGGCACGCAGCGGGGCACGGCGGCGAGTGCCTTGCGTATGACAGTTGCCAGTTCGGTGGTGGTGGTGATCGGGGAGTGCTGTTGCGCGAGCAGGATCGCGCTGGCGAGCAGTGGAGCGTGCGGTTCGTCGGCGTTTTCCGTAAGCAATCGCTCCAACTTTGGTGCGGAGATCGTCGCCAAAAGCGCGGACGCGGATTGCCCGCGGTTGGGGTTCATTCGCAGGTCGAGCGGCCCTTCGACTTTAAAAGTGAATCCTCGTATTGGGTTGTCGATCTGCATTGAGGAAACGCCGAGGTCGGCCAGGATCAGGTCCGCGCCTGCTGGCGCTTCGCGCGCGAGAAGTTGAGCGAGCCCGGCGAAGTTCATGCGCTGCACGCTGAGCATCTCCGGCCCGAAACCGAGGGCGCGCAGGCGAGCTTCGGTTTTCGGCAGTTCCAACGGATCTGCATCCAAGGCGAGCAGCCGCCCGCCGGGTGAGATCGCGCGAAGAATTTCCTGAGTATGGCCGCCGTAACCCAAGGTGCAATCGACCGCGAGTTCGCCTGGCTTCGGCGCGAGAACCTCGAGGATTTCGCGAACCATGATCGGGCGATGCATGCCGGCGGGAGTCTTTCCGCTGGCCAGGACCTTGGCCACGTCGGCGGCATAACGCTCGGGCGCATGCTCCTTGTATTTATCTTCGAAACGGCGCGGATTTTTCCCGGAGTAGCGCGGGCGGCGCCGGGGTTTTTCGGGTGGAGAATCGCTCATCGAGTCACAGCCTATTTACCAATGGTGCGCGTTCCAATCTTCCGCTTAGGCTGATGCATGTCTCGACGCTTTCTCCCCATCGCGCTCTTCGCCACCATGACGTCTGCTTACGCCATTACTGCTCTTCCTGAAGTCGATACGCTCCCGGTGCAAGCCGCGCCGCCCGATCCGCTCGTGGCCTTCGGAGGGCAGCGAATCACGACGCGCGAAGCCTGGCAGACGCTGCGTGTGCCCGAACTGCGCCAGCTTTTTCAGTACTACGAATATGGAGCGCTGCCAGCGCCAGCAACATTTGAAGCTGCGCTGGTGCGGGAAGACAAGACCGCCCTCGGCGGAAAAGCGACCTTGCGCGAAATCACGCTCAAACTGTCCAAACCGGAAGGCGCGCAGATCAATCTGTTGCTGGTCGTGCCGAACAAAGCCGCAAAACCGGTACCGGTTTTTCTGGGGCTGAATTTTAATGGTAATCTTGCACTGTTGCCCGATCCGCAGATTGCAGTGCCGGCGGGTTGGAAACACAACAAAGGGCTCACCTTGGAGCAGGCGCGCGGCTCGGAAGTGGAGAAATGGTCGATCGAGGGAACGATCGATCGCGGTTATGCGGTGGCGAGTTTTTGGAACGGGGATGTGGTGCCCGATGACAAGGAGGCTGCCGAGGCCGTGCTGCGCAAGATGCGGCTGGAAGGTGCGATCGATCGCGGACTAGCCGATACGGCGACGATCGCCATGTGGGCGTGGTGTTTTCACCGGGCGGTCGATTATCTTGTCACCGATCCGGTCATCGATGCGAAACGCATTGCCGTCGTCGGACACTCACGCAACGGCAAGACTGCGCTGCTCGCCGGAGCGTTCGATGAGCGCATTGCTTTGATCATTCCGAGCCAGGCGGGTTGTGGCGGCACCGCGCCGTGCCGCGTATCACCAGAGCTCGCGAAACTGAACGAGAAAGGCCGCCCGACGGCTGAGACGGTCGGCATCATTAATAAAAGCTTCCCGCACTGGTTCTGCGGGAACTTCAAGGCGTTCAACGATGCGCCCGACAAACTGCCGTTCGATCAGCATGCGCTGATTGCGCTCTGTGCCCCGCGGCCCGTGTTGCTTTCCAATGCCACCGAAGATCTCTGGGCGAATCCGGCGGGGCAATTTGAGATGCTGCGCGCGGCTGATCCTGTCTATCGTTTGCTGAATGCTGACGGTCTCGGCGCCATCGAAATGCCGGCAGTCGGTCAATTGCTGCCGAGCCGGCTCGGTTATTTCATTCGGCCGGGGAAACACTCGATGGCTCCCGAAGACTGGGCTGCGTGGCTGGATTACGCTGATCGCTGGCTGCGGCCCTGAGTGGGACTTTTTGCAATGTAAAATTCAAAGGGCCGACGGAGTTCCCGTCGGCCCTTCGAGTTTATTGGCGAAAGCGCGCGTGGTTTACTTCACCTCGGGGTTCGGTGTGGAACTACCGTCCGCGAGACCGAGCGCCCACTTCAGACCGCCGAGCAGGTGAGCCTGATATTGCTTGCTGATCTCGGGCGTGTTTACGCGATTGGGCAGTGCCGGATCATCGCTCCACAGGTCTTCACGATGGCCGAGCGAAGTATAAAAGACATTGCCCTTGCCGGCCTTGCGGCACCAAGACACCGGGAAAAATCCTGCTGTCTGCGGTTCGTTCGGGTGATGCCGCTGGAACCACAGGCTGCGCACCTTGGTGCGGTCCTGGCTCTTGATGAGATACATTTCTTCCTGCTTCAGGTCCCACTTCTCGCCGATGCCGCCATTGGCCGGATGCGCTTTATCGGCCGCGATAAGATCGGCCGGAACCTGAGCCTTATGCGTCTCAAATTCGCCCTGGAGCATGTCGATGTAGCCCGGGAATTTATGGAAGGTATCGCTGCCGCTGTGCATCGCGGCAAAAGCGTGGCCGTCTTCGATCCACTTGATGAAACCTTCCTTGTCCGGCAGTGGCAGATCGCCGGTCGTATTGGCAAAAATGACGAGATCGATTTTCTGCGAGGCGAGATTCGCCGGACTGAGTTTTTCCAGACTCTTCTTCACCGCGACATCGAATTGCGCTTGCGCCTCCTGAGCCTGCTTCTCGACTTCCGGCGTCCATTTCGCCAACTCCGCCTCATACTTTTTCATGTCGGCGTCGTAACGCTTTTTGGCGTTGTCATCGGCATCGGGCTTGAGGTCGCGTGGCTTGTTCGGCTTGCGCGGCACTTGAATCTCGGGCTGACGCGCAAAATCAACGACAGTGTAAGCGCCCGATTCTTCACCGAGCTTTTGCAGCGTCTTCTCCGCGAAAGGAATCGAGCTATGCCGGAAACCGGTCGTCACCGTGACGACCAAAACGCGTTTGGCTTCAGCGGCAAAGGTGGAAAATGCGGGCGTGGCAAAGAGTGCGACGACGAGAAGGGAACGGAGGGTTTTTTTCATGAATTAAGCGGGGTGCTGGTTGGCCTATCGTCAATCCGAAGCGGTGGCAAGGCTTAGAGTTTCATCCTGCTCGACGTCGTTTTCCGGCATTGCCTCGCGCCCGGCGAAAGGGCATGGCTGGCCACATGGAAGACATTCCCTGCCGCCAATGCCACACTCCCGTGGATCCTCGGGTGGCGTTTTGCCCACATTGCGGCGCGCCTCGTCCGGCACAGCGCGAATGGGTGGGGGAGGGGTATGAATGGAAATCCACCTGGCAGTGGATGGGCTCGCCGGTCGTGCATGTCGCCTTTGGCAATGGCCGCGACGGCCGCCCACGAACCGCGCGCGGTGTCATCGCGATCGGCCAGCGTGCGGTGGGCGGTATAGCCGTCGGCATCCTCGCCGGCGGATTCGTCTCCGTGGGCATCGTTTCGCTGGGAGTGTTTTCGCTCGGGGTAGTCGCCGTCGGCGCGCTCATGGCGCTGGGCGTCAACGCGCTGGCGCCCTTCGCGATCGGCGTGGTGGCCGTCGGCTACAAGGTCGGCGGTGTCGCGGCAGTTGGTTGGAAGGTTCTCTTCTCCGTGGTAAAGTAGCAGCCTGCTCTGGCAAGAACGACCGCTGGAATCGATCGATACCGCAATACGCTGACTTCGTGCCGAAATCGGCCCTAGCTTATTTGGGAGATGGCTCTCTTCCTTCCAGAATAAAGATCGGAACCGGCTCGGATTTTCCTCTTAAAAGAACGGGTTGAAGTGCCCTTGTAACGTAGGACTCGCCCAAGAGTTGGCAGGTGCTCTCCCCAATCAAGATGCGGCAGGGCATTTCTTCGATGTCGAGCGATTCCAGTTCCTTTATCTGCTCCAGGCGCGAAGCCATGTTCACGGTGTCGCCGATCACCGTGTATTCGAGTCGCTGGGAGCTGCCCAAGGTGCCGGCGATCAGGGAACCAGTGAAAATACCGACGCGAATCTCGACCGCGGGCAGGCCGCGCTTCGCGAAATTGGCATTCAGCGTTTCCAAGGCCTCGCGCATGGTGAGCGCGCAATCCGTTGCGCGTATGGCGTCCTCCGCGATCTCGGCCGGTGTAGTCCGCGGAACGGGTGTGCCGAAGACGACCATCAAGGCGTCGCCGATATATTTGTTAATCATGCCGCGATGCGCGGCGACGATTTTCGACATCGCTTCCATGTATTCATTCAGCCAGTCGAAGAGCGTTTCCGGCGCCAGGCGCTCGGAGATCGAGGTGAAACCGCGAATGTCGGCAAACATCACCGTGGCCGTGAGCAGTTGCGGGCGCGGCCGGTTGCCGCTGAGAAACTGGGCGCGGTCCCGCCACATTTCCTCCGCCACTTCATCGGACACGTGCCGACAAAAAATCCGCATGAGCTGAGCCTTCTGGTTGCGCTCTTCCTCGGATTGATTGCGCAGGAGGTCCTGGAGGAACTTGATCTCGAGTTGTGTTTTCACCCGCAGCGCCACGAGCAGGGGACTGAAGGGCTTGTGAATGAAATCCGTGGCGCCGACGAGAAAGCCCATTTTTTCATCTTCCTCTTCGGTCTTCGAGGTCAGGAAGACCACGGGAATCGAGCTGGTTGCAGGATTCGCCTTAAGCCGGCGGCAGACTTCGAAGCCATCCATCTCCGGCATCATCACGTCGAGCAGAATCAAGTCGGGCGACGCGGTCGTGGCCAGTTCCAACGCCGCCGGACCATTATTGGCCACCTTCACCCGATAGTCGTTTTTCAGGATATTGACCGCGAGATGCAGATTGATCGGTGAGTCATCCACCACCAGCACGGTTGCGCGTTTCGCAGTCATAGAATTTCAAAACGTGAACCGAGGCCTAATTCGCGGAATTCGAATCGCGGTTGGCCGGCAATAATTTGAGCGCCGTCTCGAAATCGAAATTGTTCACGGCCTGTTCCAGCGGCGGGAAGTTCTGCGGACCCACGGCGGCGCGGAACAAAGCCGTGTGACGGGCGAGATAATCGATGGCCTCGCCATCGCTGTCCCGCAAATAGTCGGTGAGTTGATCGATGGCCGCACGCACGGCTTCGTCGGTCATCTCCGTGGGTTTCGGTGCCGTGTCGGGAGGTGTGGGCAGGCCGGCGAGGATGGCGCTGATCGTCGTGCTGAGTTCGCTTTCGAAGAGCCACAGGATTTCCTCGTTTTCGACGTTGTCGCGAATGCTGCGCTCGAGATTGGAGGCTCGTTCCGAGAGGAGCGTTGCCCCGATGCCGCCGGCCGCTCCTTTGAGCGTGTGGGCAATCCGCTCCGCGGTCTCGCGATCCTGGGCCTGCAAGGCTTGCCGGACGTCGCGGGCTGCAGATTCCTGCGTATCGCAGAACTGCTTTAGGAGCTTGAGATACGCTTCGCGGCGCCCGGCCATGCGGCGTATTCCGCCCGTCGTATCAATGCCCGGGATCGAGAGGACTCCCCCGGTTTCGACGGAAATCTCCGGCATCGGCGCTGCCGGTTGATCGGAAGCGGGCATCTCGAGGAGCGCGTCGGCGCACCAGCGGGCGAGCGTTTCGAAGAGCGTTTCCGGATGAATCGGCTTCACGACATGATCGTTCATCCCCGCCGCGAGGCACTGGTCTTTCACTTCCGTCATGGCGTGCGCCGTCATGGCGATGATCGGCAGCTTGCTAAAGCGCGAGTCGCTGCGAATCCGGCGAGTCGCTTCGAAACCGTCCATCACCGGCATCTGCAGATCCATGAGCACGGCGTGATAAGAGCCCCCTCCCGGACCATACAATTTTTCCAATGCTTCACTACCGTCGTCGGCCAAGTCCACTGCGACACCCGCGCTCTCCAGCAACTCGATGGCGATCTGCTGATTGACCGCATTGTCCTCGCCCACCAGCACCCGCAAACCATGCAGGGTGCGTGCGGGTTTTGGAATGGCGGCCGTCTCGGCCGGTACCCCGCTTTGGCCGAGGATTTCGATGAGCGTGTCGATCAGTCGCGACTGCTGCACAGGTTTGGTCAGAAAGCCATCCACGCGGGCCTCTTCCGCCGCCGCGCGAATCTCCTCCTGGCCGAAAGCGGTGACCATGACCACCGCAGGCGGTTCGCCCAGCGTCTGGTCGGCCTTGATGGCCTTGGTGACGTCCACGCCGCTCATGCCAGGCATCTTCCAATCCATAAAAATCACGCGATATGGATCTTGCTGCGCGACCGCGTCCTTCACGGCGGTGATGGCCTCGTGGCCAGAGCCCACGGCGACGACCTTGAAGGCCAGCGAAGAAAGGGCGCCTGACATGATCTCGCGCGCGACTGGGTTGTCGTCCACCACGAGAGCATGCAGCCCATTGAGCGAAAGCGGCCAGAGATGCGGCGCTGCGGGAGTTTCTTTGCTCACGCCAAACCACATCGTGCAGAAAAAATTCGACCCTTGGCCAACGGCGCTCTCCACCCAGATCTCCCCGCCCATCAGCCCGGTCAGATGTTTGCAGATGGAGAGGCCCAGGCCCGTGCCGCCGTATTTGCGTGTCGTCGAACCATCGGCTTGGGAAAACGCGCGAAACAGCTTTTCCATCTGCTCCGGCGTCATCCCGATGCCTGTATCACGCACGGAAAACTTCAACTGCACCCGCTCGCCCTCGCGAGCCAGCAATTTCGCCGAGACCTGCACTTCGCCCGCATCGGTGAACTTAATCGCGTTGTTGATCAGGTTCGTCAGCACCTGCCCGACTCGCACGGGATCGCCCACCAGCCCGATCGGGATGCTCGGCGGCAGATGCACGAGAAATTCGAGATCCTTCTGGTTGGCCTTGTAGGAGGTGACGTTGGATACGTTGTCCATCACCGTCTCGAGATTGAAATCGATCTGTTCGAGATCGAGCTTGCCCGCCTCTACCTTCGAGAAATCGAGGATGTCGTTGATGATCTCGAGCAGAGAAGTCGCCGCGGCGTGCGTCTTGGTGATATAGTCGCGTGCCTTCGGCTTAAGATCGGTTTTCAGCGCCAGATAGGAGAGCCCGATGACCGCATTCATCGGCGTGCGGATTTCGTGACTCATGTTTGCCAGGAAATCGCCTTTGGCCTGCGTCGCGATTTCCGCCTGTTCCTTCGCCCGAGTCAGCCCTTCCTCCGCGAGGTTGCGGCTTTCATTGACCAGCACCACCCACCACGTGCCGAAGCAGGAGAAAAACGCCAGGCAGTAAAAGATGCGGTAGAGATGATCGCGCACCTGCGCCGCGACTTCCGGCGGCAGACCCTTGCTGGCGCTCGGCAGCGTGATGAGCAAGGTGAGACCGATGACCACGAGCATGGTTCCCCAGAGCAGCGTGAAGTTGGCCACACGCAGAGCCGTGCGCGCCGACACGCCATCCTTGAAAAGGAAATTCAATGCCCGACTTACTCCAGCCTGGTAATACTTCAGCACCGACTTGCTTTGTGGTTTGCACTGGTCGTGGCAGTTCGATTCCAGCGTGCAGCAGAGCGAGCAGATATTCGACCGGTGAAACGGGCAATAGGCGGAATCGGTCTTTGCATATTCCTGCAAGCACACGCCGCAGGTCATCGTCTCATCCGACCGATGCTCCACCTCGCTCCGGCGGGCGATGTAGTATTTGCCTTTGGTCAGCCAGGCAATGAGTGGCGAAAGCAGGAAGCTAATCGTGGCCGCAATGAGCCAGGAATAAGCCTGCGCATACTGGCCCAGCACGCCGGTGAACGCGACGAACGACACCACGCAGGCCACGCCCATGCTCACCGCGCCTACGGGATTCCAATTATACAAATGCGCCCGCTTGAACTCGATGATCGGTGGGCTGAGCCCGAAGGGTTTATTGATCGCCAGATCCGCCACCACCGCGCAAATCCAGGCCACGGCGATATTCGAATACATGCCGAGCACGTTGTTCAGCGCTTCAAACAGATCGAGCTCCATGAGCAGTAACGCCACCGCGCTATTGAAGACCAGCCACACCACGCGCCCCGGATGCGAATGGGTTACGCGCGAAAAGAAATTCGACCATGCCAGCGATCCGCCGTAGGCGTTGGCCACGTTCACTTTCAGCTCGGAAAGCACGACGAACAGCCCGCTGATCAGCAGCGCCGTGCCGGGATTGTCCACGACATAGCCAAACGCCATCCGGAACAAAGTGATCGGCTCTTTCGCGTCCAGCACTGCGATGCCCCCCGCGACTGCCATGGCCGCGAGTAGCGCGCCACCGAGCTGTTTCACAAAGGCAATCACAATCCAGCCCGGCCCACCGGCCAGCATGCTCGCCCACCAAGTCACGCGGTTCGTTTGCGTACGGTCGGGCATGAAACGCAGGTAATCCACCTGCTCGCCGATCTGGGCGATGAGCGAAAACGAAATCCCCGCGGCGATGCCAAAGAAATAGGGGTCGAATCCGCTGTGCCCGGAGACACCACCCTTGAACTGGGTTAAGGCATCAAAGCCCTGCGGCGAGCGCGTGAGCACAAAATAGAAAGGGATGACTAGAAGTGCCAGCCACAGATGATGCGTCCACTTGTGCAGGCGATTGATGGCCGTTACGCCGTAAAACACGATCGGGATCACGATCACTGCACAAATGAAATAGGCGAGCCACAGCGGCATGCCAAAGCAGAGCTTTAGCGCCTGAGCCATGATCGCCCCCTCAAAAGCCAGAAAGATAAAACAGAACGACGCGTAGATCAGCGAGGTGAAGGTCGAACCGACGTAGCCGAAGCCCGCGGCGCGGGTCAGCAAATCCATGTCAATATTGTGCCGGGCGGAATAGCTGCAGATCGGCAGGCTCACGGCGAAGATAATTACCGCGCAAAAGACCAGCGCCCAAATGGCATTGCCAAAACCGAAATCCAGCAGCAGCAGCGCACCGATGGCCTCGTAGGAGAGTGCGGAGTTGGTGCCGATCAGCGTGCGCGCCAGCGTGACCGAAGACCATTTGCGAAAGCTCGAGGGCGCGTAACGCAGCGCGTAATCCTCGACCGACTCATCCGCCACCCACTGATTGTATCGCCGACGGGATTGATCAACGGAAGAAGTGAACAAGTGGCAGGAAGGTTGGGCGATGGACGTCAACGTCGTTTAGTCCGCACTAGGTGAGAGCACCGAGGGGGATAAACGCCGAGAGAATATGGGAGTTGTCTGGGCAGGCAACGCCAAAGAGGAAAAGCTCTCGGGATAGGTCGTTGCTCATTACCTCGCATAAGCAACGCTAGGCGGAGGCGGAAGTCGAACCCGCGTATGACCGCTGAATTCTCCAAGCTCAACTGGAAAGCCCTCGGTATCATCTTCCTCAGCGTCGGCGCGAGCAACGCCCTCACTTACCTCAAGCGCTCCCCATTGCCCGGCATCGGGAATCCGTAGTGCACCAAGGCATTTCGGTGGTAGCGCATCGCTTCCCTGTGGCCTTTGCTACTATTCCGCTACGTTTTTAGATCTATCGCCAACGAACGCTGATAAACACAAGTGCCGGGGAGGGGACTCGAACCCCTACACCTTGCGGTACCAGATCCTAAGTCTGGCGCGTCTGCCAATTTCGCCACCCCGGCTTATCTCTCTAAGTCAGTGCAAATATTTACTGTGTGCAGAGGAGTGTTCCGCATTGGAGAAAAGAGGCTAAGACCACGTCTGTTGCCGCTTTTTCCGATGGGTCTGACACAGATTCCAACACAAAGCGTTATGATCGGAGTCTATGGTCGCGTGGAATTCCTGCAATCGCAGAGTTACCAAGACGAGCACGTCCTGAGTGATACCGCGTTCTGTAGGTGAAAGGATTGGAGGGTTATGGACGCTTACTCGAGCTCTCTTACTGTTACGGCAGTCTCAGGTCGTAGGTGACGAGGCCGGAGTGGAGGCGTTTGCACGGCTGGGGTGCGCTGGGCGGGGCCTCGGTCTCTGGGCGGGCGACGAAGAGGCGGCGGCCTTCTTCGAGCTGATAGACGAGGGTCTGATCGGCACTGGTGAGGGTGAGAACGAGTGGCATCTGGGGTGCGATCCCGGGGTGGAGCGAGGGATAGAGCGACGTGCGGCGGTAGCGCAGTCCAGCGCCGAGTCGGCCGGCGGGGAAGCGCTGGAGCGGCAGGGTGCGGCCCTGCACCTGAACTTGGAACTGCGCGGCGAACTCGCGCGAGGCGACGAATTCCAAACGTTCGATGGAGGTATCGACGAAGCGGCTGGTGCTGCCGCCTTCGAGCGGAGTCTCGCAAAGCAGCGGCCAGCCTTCGTGGCCGCGGCGGATGGTGAGGGTGGCAGCGCCTTCGCCGTGCTGGAGCATGACGGGGAAGCGCCACTCGAAGATCTCGCGGAAGAGGGCCGCCGGGAGTTTGTAGCCGGCCCGGCGCAGGTCGCGGAGGATCTTCTCGAAGTCTGCCCACAGGAAGCTCGGGAGGAAGTAGGAGTCGTGGAGTTTATCGCCCAGATCGATGAGCGGTTCCTTGAAGGGATGGGCGAGCAGATACGCGGCGAGGCTGTGCCAGAGGAGCGCGATGGCGGACATCCAGTGCGCGTGGGGCAGGGTCTCGAGGGCGCGGAACTCGACGAGACCGCGGCAGCCGCCGTCGAAGTTCACGTTCCAGAACTTGTCGAAGCTGGACTCGCTGCGGTGCGTATTGCCCGAGGTGTCGGTGTGGAGATGGCGGAGCGTTTCGCTGAGCATCCAGCGGTGATCGCCGGGCGGGAGTTCCTCGAGGAAGCGATAAGCCATCTCGAGATCGTAGAGCGAGGTGGCGCATTCGTCGGGCCGCGGCGCCTGCGAGGAGGAGCCGACATATTGCCCGGTGAAGAGGTAGGCGAGCGCGGGGTGATGCTGCCAGTAGCGGAGGATGGAGGTGACCCACGCGGGATGGGTGAAGAGCGGGTTTTCGTCGAGGCTCGGGCCGCCGAAGAGGAGGTGATTGCCGCCGCCGCTGCCGATCTGGTCGTCGGGGGTGATTTGTTTGAAGGAGCGCAGGCCGGCGCTGGTCGCGGCGCGTTCGAGGACATCGAGCCACTCGGCGTATTCGCGCCAGTTGGCGCACGGCGGGAGATTGACCTCAAGCACGCCGGGATCTGAGGCCGCGGCCATGCGTGACCAGGATTTGGTTTCGTCGGACGGGACGTAGCCGGAGAGAATGGCGTCGCCGAGGCTGAGATCGCGCAGTGTGGCCGCGACGGCTTCGAGCAGCGCGAGGAAGGGCACCTGGAGGAGTGGGGGCAGGAAGATCTGGAGTTTGCCGTCGAGGATTTCCACAGCGAAGGCGCGCCGATTCACGTCTTCGGGCAATTTATTCAAGGGCAGGCGCAGACCGGCCGGACCATCGGTGAGCAGGAGATCGATGCTCGCGCCGATGCGCCAGTCTTCCACGACGAAAGCGTCGCCCTGATAATCCAGCGGAAGCACGGCGACGGGGCGTTCGGGCGCGAAGGGATCGACGCCGCGCAGCCAGCCATCATGGACGCCGAGGCGCTCGGAAAGGCCGGCGCGGAAGGCGTCGAGAGTCGCCTGATCGAGGAGCGCGGGTTTGCGGACGACCAGCCCGAGCGAAGGCACGAGCGGCGTGCCGTCCTTGTTCCAGACGAGATTGATCGCCCAGCGGGGATTGACTTCGCCAGGATAGAATTTGCCGGGCGAGTAGAGGGCAACGGCGTTGGGGATGGATTGCGCGATGAGTGCGTCGGTCAGCGCGTAGGCGTAGCGGAGCTTGGTGGGGCCGAGCGCGGTGACGCTCCACTCGGGGCCGGCGGGATCGATGGGGATGTAGGTGGGCTCACCGCCGAGGGTGAGCTTGACGCCGTGTTCGGCGAAGGTGGCATCCACCTGGTCGGCGACGCGCGCGAGAGCTTTAGGGATTTTCATGGGGAAAGATTTGCAGGGAGGTGGTCATCTGCGCAGGGACATGATGAGAGTGAAAGTAATCGCCGAGAATGGGAGAGATATCCTCCGGGGTGAGGCCGACGGCGGCGGTGATGTGGTGGTGATTGCAGAGGTAGCCGTTCGTGGGATCGAAGCCAACCCAGCCGGCGCCGGGGAGATAGATTTCCGTCCAGGCATGAAGCGAACCCTCGGCGACTTTTTCCCCGGAGCCGAATTCGCACAGGTAACCGCTGGCCAGTCGCGCGGCGAGACCGAGGCTGCGGGCGACCTCGGCGAGTAGCACCGTGAAGTCGCGGCAGGAGCCACGACCGAGTCGGAGGGTTTCCGCGGGAGCGTAGGCTGCGCCCTCTTCGCGGCGTTCGTAAGTGAGGTTGGCGTGTAAAGCGGCATTGAGCGCGACGAGCGTTTCGACGGTCGGTTGGGGAGTGCCCGGCGGCTGCCAGAATGGAAGCGAGATCTTCGCGTCGCTCTGCCGGAATGGCGCGAGTACGTGGGCTTCGTGAGGCTCGTAGGCGAAAGGAAAATCCAGAGCGTGCGGTGCGAGCAGGAAGCCGAAGGCGTTGCGCGGCTGGATTGCGAGTTCGATCTGCAGATTCACCCCCAGCAGCGCAGAAGTGCCGTGGTAAAAGCAGGAGGCGATCTCGTTGTCGAAGAGGTCGCGCCGGTAGTTGACGGTGGCGTCCGCGTTCGTCTGAAAATTCAGCGCTCGGACCGTGAGATAGCGGTCGGCCTTGGGAAAAAGGCGGAAGAGATGCGAAGAAAAGCTGACCGGTTCCGCGTAGAGATATTGCGTCTGGTAAAGAATGCGGACGTTCACGAAGCGACCCGCACTTTCTCCGGCCTGGCCGCTCGACGTTTCATGATGACGCGCACTTTCATACCCTGGCCGCCGCTGCCCTTGAACGTTCCGCGGAGCGGAGTGGCGTCGCGATAATCGCGGCCAAAGCTGACCGCGACATGGCGTTCGCCCACCCACTGCCGATTGGTCGGATCGAGCGCGACCCAGATCATCCCGGGGACGAGCACTTCGATCCACGCGTGGGTGGCGACGGCGCCGGTCATGCGGCGCACGGTGCCGTCGGCATTGCGGATGGGATCGGTCTCGATGTAGCCGCAGACGTAGCGCGCAGGCAGGCCAGCGGTGCGCAGGATGCTCAGGCCGATGTGGGCGAAGTCCTGGCAAACGCCGATCTTGTTTTTCCAGATTGTAGCCAGCGGGGTGGAGTTTTCTGTGGAGCCCGACTTGTATTTGAATTCCGTGTGGATCGCCTCGTTGAGCCGCTGGAGCGCTTCGCCGAGCGGTGCGTTGCCTCGCAAATATTTCTTCGCCCACTGCACGGATTCGCGAGTGGTCTGTACTACCGGGGTCATCTGCAGGTAGTCGAAAATGTCCGTCATCACCGAACCCAGAATCTGCCGCGCTTCCTGCACCGGCAGCTCCAGGCTGCTCGCGGGCCGCGGCACGGGATGGGTGCGGACGACCGCCTGATTGCTAACGAAGAGCTGCTTGTGTCGGAAGGGCAGCGAGAAGAAATCCACGCGATTGCCGAAGTGATCGACATAGCCGGAGGTCTTTACTTCCGGATCGATGACGAGGCGATGGCTCAGGACCGTCTGGCTGGGCAGACTTGGCGGCGTCAGACGCGCCTCGCCGTAGGCTTCAGCGGCGGGGTGACCATATTTGTAATGTGTAACGTGAGTGATCTCGAACTCCATCAGGCCCTAGTGGTGGAGCGGCTTTATCGGGCAACACGCGCCTGCCACCAAGCGTCAATTTCCGGAAGCACGCGTGCTTTGAATTCTGCCTGGAAGCGAATGTTGTCGGCGGCTTTGGCGACCGCAGTGCCGACGGCGGGCGGAAGATGGCTTTTAGCGAAGGCTTCGAGTTCATCGGCGCGCGCCGCATCGTCGAAGGCTTCGAGAAGATTTGGGACGTAACCATTGGCCGCGAGAGCCGGGAGCTTTCCGAGCAACGTCTCCAGATGCTGTTGGGCAAAGGCCCACGCGAGTTCAGGCTGTTCGCCTTCGTGGGCGACTCGCGAGACCATGCGCGCGGCGTCGTGGGCGATGAGTTCATCGGTCAGCGACAGCGCGAGCGTTTGCGCCGCGAGCGCCGGATCGCGGGCCGCGGCGAGCGCACTGTAGAGCGAGCGCTTTTGCTCAAAGCTATCCTCAGTTTTGGCGCGTTCGTGAAGCTGCTGCCACGTCGTCGGATCGGCTTCACGGCCCACGATTCCAAACACGGGTCCGCGCAAGTCGCCGTTGAGCGAAGCTGGCGTGGCGAGGTAGGTCGCGAACCGGCTTTGCGCCTCCTGGATGACATCGGCGGCGCCGAACGCTCCGAGCGTGCGAATGAGCCCGGCGCGGAGTTCCGCATCGAGCGGGGATTCTTTGGCCTTCGCGTCCCAGCCGAGTCGATCGAAGTGCGGGCGAAGGAAGCTGATGGCCCAAGTCCGATATCCGGTCCGGTTTGCGGAGCCGCGTTGCATTTCATCTAAGGTGGCCAGCACTCCAGCGATCTGCGCGATCACCGTTGGGGAGCGTTCTTCATTCAGGGAACTCGCCAGTTCGAGATAGTCATTCACCGGTGAACGCCCGGCTTGCACCATCGCCCAGGCATCGTTGAGTGCGTTGAGTCGATCGGCTTCGGCGAGATACGGGATCGCTTTGCGGAGCCGCTGCATGAGCGTCGTATCGTAGGCCACCCGATAGTAGCCGACATCGCCGAGGTTGGCCTTGATCGCCGCGTCAGGTTCGACGCTTGCCGCCGTCTGAGCCTGATCTTTGAGCAGCGTGATAATGGCGTGGTGCGGCGCTCCCGCGGGTCCATGCACCACGGGAATTTGCCAACGGAGTGGCGCGGGATTTTTTTGATGAATGGTGAAGCGCTCCTGTTCGAGTTGCACTGCGGCGCTGGTGTTTTTACCCAGCGAGCTGAGCGTGACGACCGGGAAACCTGGTTGCTCCGTCCATCCGGCAGCGAACTCGCGCACCGGTTGCCTCGACACCTCTTCCAGTGCTCGCCAGAGGTCGGCTGTGGTCGCATTCCCGTAGGCGTTGTCTTGCATATATTTCCGGATGCCCCCGCGAAAGACGTCTGCGCCAAGCCAGCTCTCCAACATGCGCAGCACGGCCTGGCCTTTGTTGTAGGTGATTTCATCGAAGCCATCGATGGCTTGAGTGTCCCGCAGAACGGGCTGCTGAATGGGATGCGTCGTCGCCCGCGCGTCCAGCCGCATCGCCCATTCCTTGCTGCCCGCGGCGCGCAGCCACATTTTCCATTCGGGATTAAAATGATCGGTCGTCTTTGTGCCCATCCAACTGGCAAAACCCTCGTTCAGCCAAAGATTGTCCCACCACGCCATGGTCACCAGATCGCCAAACCATTGATGTGCGATCTCATGCGCAACGACCCCGAAGACGCGTTCTTTGGTGGATTGCGCGCTGCGTGCCGGGTCGTAGAGAAGCGCGTTATCGTTGTAGATGATGAGGCCCCAATTTTCCATGCCGCTGGCGCCGGTGCTGGGGAGAGCGATCTGGTCGAGCTTGGGCAGCGGATATTTCACGCCGAAATATTCGTTCATGTAACCGAGCACTTGCTTGGTAAGACCGAGCGCGTAGCGCGCCTGCTCACGTTTGCCGGGTGTCGTGTAGATGCCGAGTTGGATGCCGTCGATCTCGTCGCGCAATTCCTCAAAGTCACCAATGGCCAGTGCCACAAGATAGCTGGCCATGGCCGGCGTTGAGGCAAAGGTTACTTCCCGGCGGCCGTCGCTGAGGGGTGTCTCCGACACGACCGGCATGTTGGAAAGCGCGCGCAACTTTGCTGGCACGACGGCAGTAAGCGCGAAAGCCGCGCGAAACACTGGCTCGTCCCAGCACGGAAACATCCGGCGGCAGTCGGTCGCTTCCATCTGGGTGGCCAGCGCCTGACCCGAGACGCCATTAACTTGGTAGCGTGCGAGATAAAGGCCGCGCGGTTGTTCCGTCAGTTTGCCCGCGAAGCGCAACCGCAATTCGTAGCGTCCTCGCGGTAGCTCGGTAGGTAGAGAAAAGGTGACAGTCTGCTCGCTGGAATCGACTTTCGGCTGTAGTGGAATGACCTTGCCCGTGCGCAGTTCAGCACCGGTAATTTCCAGATCCAAGGCATGCAGGATGATCTGCTGAGTGGGTTGGCGGATGTCGAGGGTCACTGTCTCGGTGCCTTGAAAGCGAGCTCCTTCGATGTCGGGTTCGATGCGCACCGTGTATTGCAAGGGGACGATGTGCTTGGGCAGTTTCCCGGGAGTTTTGTCCCACGAGAACGGTTCTTCAGCCAGGCTCAACGCGGTCAACAGGAGAACGGCGCAAATGAGACGGACGAGGGGTGTCATAGGTCGCGGAATCTGCGGGAGGAGACGTGTTGAGAAAAGAATGAAGCGATGCACTGCTGGTTGCTGACCCATCGTCAAATCATGATGAGAGAATTTGTTCCTTGAAGCGGCTGCCGACTCGGAGTTTATTCACCGTCCCATGTCAGCCTCGAACAGCAGTCATCCGCTCGAAAAATTGCTCCGCCAGCGTATCGCCATCATCGATGGCGCGATGGGGACGACGATTCGCACGTATGGAATGAAGGAGGCGGATATTCGTGGGGAGCGGTTTAAGGACTCGAAGAAGGATTTGCTGAACAATGGCGACATGTTTTCGCTCACGCAGGGGGCGATGATTTGCGACATCCACCGGCGCTTTCTCGAAGCCGGGGCGGATATCATCGAGACGAATACGTTCAGCGCGACGACGATCGGGCAGAGTGAATTTTTCGTGGACGATCCGCGCGAGCATGGTGGGCGGAAGGATCCGGAATTTTACCAGAAGATCATCGAGGACAAATTCCTCGGCGATCTTGCTTGGGAGATCAATGAGACGTCCGCGCGCCAGTGCCGCGAGTGGGCGGATCGAGTGGGCAATGCGGATGGGAAGCAGCGCTTCGTCGCGGGCGCGATTGGGCCACTCACGGTGTCGCTTTCGAATTCGCCGGATGCCGACGATGCGGGCTTTCGCGTGGTCACGTTCGATCAGGTGAAGGCGGCTTACATTCAGCAAGTGCGGGCGCTGATTGCGGGCGGCTCGGACATTTTGCTCGTGGAGACGATCTTCGATTCGCTCAACGCCAAGGCGGCGCTGGTCGCGATTCAGGAAGTCTTCGAGCAGGACAAAAAGATCCTGCCGGTCTCGATTTCCGCGGCGGTCGGACGTGGCGGCGAGACGATGATTTCCGCGCAAACGGTTGAGGCGTTTTGGAACGCGGTGAAGCACGTGAAGCCGCTCTCCGTCGGGCTGAATTGCTCGCTCGGGCCGGATCTCATGCGACCGTTTTTGGAGGAACTCTCAACCAAATCCGACACGGCGATTTCCGTCTATCCGAACGCCGGTCTGCCGAATCCGCTTTCGCCCACGGGCTTCGATCTCGAGCCCGCGGACATGGGCCGTTTCCTCGGCGAGTTCGCGCAGAGCGGGTTGGTGAACATCGCGGGCGGTTGCTGCGGCAATACGCCGGAGCACATCGCGGCGATCGCCAAGGCGCTGGCGGAACGACCGCCGCGCGATCCGAAGGACGAGACGAGATTTTCCACCGGTGCGGCGCTGCCGCTGCGGCTCTCCGGCTCGCAGCCGTTCACGCAGCAGATCGGCAGTTACCTCATGATCGGCGAGCGTACGAATGTCGCGGGTTCGCCGAAATTTGCGAAGCTGATCAAGGCCGGGAACTACGAGGAAGCCGTGGCCATCGCGCGGCAGCAGGTGGAGAACGGCGCGAACGTCATCGATATCTGCATGGACGAAGGCATGATCGACGGCGTCGCCGCGATGACGCGTTTCCTGCAACTGCTCGGCAGTGAGCCGGAAGTCGCGAAGGTGCCGTTCATGGTGGACTCGTCGAAATGGGAAGTCATTGAGGCCGGCCTGAAATGTCTGCAGGGGAAGGGGATCGTAAATTCCATCTCGCTCAAGACGGGCGAGGACGAGTTCAAGCGGCAGGCGCGGCACATTTTGAAATACGGTGCGGCGGTCGTCGTCATGGCTTTCGACGAAAACGGACAGGCCGCGACTTACGCGGAAAAAATCCGCATCTGCGAACGCGCCTATCGCATCCTCGTAGACGAAGTCGGCTTCCCGCCCGAGGACATTATTTTCGATCCGAACATCCTCACCGTCGCGACCGGCATCGAGGAGCACAACAATTACGCCGTCGATTTCATCGAGGCCACGCGCTGGATCAAAGCGAACCTGCCGCACGCGAAAGTCAGCGGCGGCGTGTCGAACATTTCGTTCAGCTTCCGCGGCAACAACCACGTGCGCGAGGCCATGCACAGCGCGTTTCTTTTCCACGCGATCCAGGCGGGCATGGACATGGGCATCGTCAATGCCGGCATGCTCGAGGTCTATGAGGAGATCGAGCCGGAGCTGAAGGAACTCGTCGAGGACGTGCTGCTCAATCGCCGCGCCGACGCCACCGAGCGCCTCGTCGATTTCGGGGAGAAGTTGAAAGCCGCCGGCGCGGGCAAGGATGTCGCCGCGGAAAAAAAGGAAGAAGAATGGCGCAAGGGTACCGTCGAGGAGCGCCTGTCGCATTCGCTCGTGAAGGGCATCGACACCTACATCGACATCGACACGGAAGAAGCGCGCGCCAAGCTCGGCAAGCCGTTGCTCGTCATCGAGGGGCCGCTCATGGATGGCATGGGTGTGGTTGGCGATCTCTTCGGCGCGGGGAAAATGTTCCTGCCGCAGGTGGTGAAATCCGCGCGCGTGATGAAGAAAGCCGTCGCGTATCTCACGCCTTTCATGGAGGCCGAAAAAGCCGAGATGGCCGCGCGCGGCGAAGTCGTCAAAGCGCAGGGCAAGATCGTTCTCGCGACGGTGAAAGGCGACGTGCACGACATCGGCAAGAACATCGTCGGCGTGGTGCTCGCGTGTAATAACTACGAGGTCATCGACATGGGCGTGATGGTCCCGTGCGACAAAATTCTCGCCCGCGCGAAGGAAGAAAAAGCCGACCTCATCGGCCTCAGCGGACTGATTACGCCGTCGCTCGACGAGATGGTCCACGTTGCCAAGGAAATGGAACGCACCGGCCTGAAGCTGCCGCTGCTCATCGGCGGCGCGACCACGAGCAAAGCGCACACGGCGGTGAAAATCGCACAACATTACAGTGAACCCGTCGTGCATGTGCTCGACGCTTCGCGCGCCGTGCCCGTCACCACCACGCTGTTGAACAAGGAAGGCAAAGCCGCCTTCATCACGCAGCACAACGCCGAGTACGAGAAGCTCCGCCAGCTCCACGCCGGGCCCAAGCAGAAGCTCATCCCGCTCGCTGACGCGCGGAAAAATCGCACGCCGATCGAGTGGCGCGCCGAAGACATCCCGCAGCCGGAATTTACCGGTGTGCGCGTGCTCGAAGACTTTCCGCTCGCGGAACTGCGGCGCTTCATTGACTGGACGCCGTTCTTTCATACCTGGGAACTCCGCGGCGTTTATCCTTCGATCCTCACGCACGAAAAATACGGCGAGCAGGCCACGAAAATCTTCGCCGACGCCAACGCGCTGCTCGACGAAATCATCGCGAAGAAGCTGCTCACCGCGCGCGCTGTGTATGGCTTCTTCCCCGCGAACGCCGTCGGCGATGACGTCGAACTTTTCACCGACGAAACGCGCACCACCAAGCTGACGACGCTCCATTTCCTCCGCCAGCAGATGGAGAAAAAGGAAGGCGAGCCGCACCGCTCGCTTGGCGACTTCGTCGCGCCCGCCGGCTTCCAGGATCACGTCGCCGGGTTCGCCGTCACCAGCGGCATCGGCCTGCACGAACTCGTCACGAAATACAAAGCCGAGCACGACGATTACAACGCCATCATGGCCGAAGCCGTCGCCGATCGCCTCGCCGAAGCCTTCGCCGAATGCCTGCACAAACGCGTCCGCGACGAGTGGGGCTACGGCCGCGACGAGCAGCTCACCACCGACGACTACATCGAGGAGAAATATCGCGGCATTCGCCCCGCCGCCGGTTACCCCGCGTGCCCCGATCACACCGAAAAGGGCACCCTCTGGCAGCTCCTCGACGTCGAAGCGCGCACCGGCATCAAGATCACCGAAAACTTCGCCATGTGGCCCGGCAGCAGCGTCAGCGGCCTCTACTTCGCGCATCCGCAATCCCGCTACTTCGGCCTCGGCAAGATCGCCCCCGACCAGGTCGAAGACTACGCCGCCCGCAAAGGCCAGACCGTCGCCGAAGTCGAGCGCTGGCTCGGACCAAATCTCGGGTATTGAAGGTCAGCCCTGCGGTGGGGGCGCCATCAATTCACCCGTCTCGGTGACTCAAAGATTCACGTCAACCGTAATCAGCGAATCGCGGGACGGCTGCAGGCATTCATATTTGAGTGGCGCCTGACCGATGTGCGAAGCATCGCTAAGGAGGCGCGAAGGAAAATCGTGTGTAACGGTGCGCCGTGGGGCTTGCCAGTGTAGACGGAGAACTTGCCCTGTGAAGCGTGCTTTAGACGTCTCCTAAAGTAAGAAAACCGGTGAGGCAGGGATTCGAACCCTGGGTACCTTTTAAAGGGTACAACGCTTTAGCAAAGCGCCGCTTTCGACCACTCAGCCACCTCACCATTTTTCTGACGGCGACTTTTTATTCCTGCTTTTGGGGACGCGGAAATCTTTAGTTCGGCCGACACGCTTTTCTTTGCGTGGTTTTCCATTTGCCGCAAGAAAATTAAACGGCGATCTCGCTCTAGCAGAGAAGAACCGCACCAGAACTTCAAATTTGTCGATCAACAGGTAGCGCGATTGGTGAACCAGCGAAGAGGGGCACAGCCGATGAGCCGGCTCGATGCGATGCTGGTATTCATATGGGAATTATTTACACGTTGATCGTTGGTCTGTTCATCGGCGCGGTCGCCAAATTCCTGATGCCGGGGAAGGATCCGGGGGGCTGTATCATTACTACTTTGCTCGGAATTGCCGGGGCCGCCGTGGGTGCTTATCTCGGGCAGGTGTTGGGCCTTTACCAAGTGGGTGAACCAGCGGGATTCATCGGCGCAGTCCTTGGCGCCATGCTGCTGCTCTTTATTTATCGGCTGATTCTTGGGAAACGCGGCTAATTTTAAAAACGGGTGTGAGATTTCGCGGCGGGCGGCGAATAATGGGAAAGCATGTTCACGCCCCAGGAGCTTCATCCCATTCTCGACGAGATCGCGCGCGGTAATCGCGAGGCGTTTCGTTGGATCGTGCGCGGCTGGGGGTTGCCGATCCGCAGTTATTTGGCGAGCCAGATTCATCATCTCGATGAGGTGGACGATCTTGCGCAGGAGGTTTTTGTTGCTGCATTCCGGAATCTTGGAAGCTTTCGTCGGGACGAAGATTTTGGGGCGTGGTTGCGCGGAATTGCCCGCAATAAAGCGCGCGATTATTTCCGTAGTATTGCCCGCCGCGAAAGCGCTCTTGAGCGATTTCGGGCGGAGATACGGGACTGTGTAGAATTGGACTTGCGGAGTATCACTGCCGCGGATCGCAGCGACCTGATCGAGCGTTTGCTGCAATGCATCGCCCGATTGCCGGAGAAATTGCGTCGCGTCGTGCACGCGGGTCTGGATGACGACAAGCCGGCAGCGCTGGCCGAAGAATTCGCGACGACGGTGGGTGCAATTTACCAATTGCATTATCGGGCGAATCAATTGCTCCGCCAATGTGTGAAAGGAGAGTCGGTCTGATGGACCGTGATTTACAGGATTTGCTAATGGCGTGGACTGGCTCGGAAACGAGCGCGGAGCGGCGAGTTGAGTTGCTAGCGAGGCTGAATACTGATGCCGAATTTCGGAAGGCCTTCGTGGAGGAGATTCGGCTGCTGGGACAATTGAAGACCGTGCAATCCGGTGAGCCGCGCTGGTTGCGCATCGATGATGAGCTTGGGCTTGATGCGCCTCCTCGACCAAGCGAGGCGGATTTGACTGACTCGATCATGGGCGAAATTCGCGATCCATCTACCAGTCGCGTTGCGCAGTTTAGTCCGTGGTTGATCGCAGCGGCGGTGGCGCTTTTTGCGGCATTGGGCGCCTGGTCTTTGTGGAAGCGCCCAGCGATGCCTGAGGTGCCCTTGCTTGTGCAGGCGCCGGCGAAAGAGAATTCCGGCAGCCTTGCAGTGCTTTCCAGTCTCCCCAGCGGTGCCGGGGTTGAGGTGGACGGTCGACGCGTGCAGGAGGGTGACGTCGTAATGGCGGGGCGTCTGCGACTGGAAGGGGGCGCTGCCACGCTCACCTTTTTCAACGGCGCGATTCTTTTCCTCGAAGGAGAATCGGAGCTCGATTTGCTCGGATTGGATCGCGTTGCTTGTCAGCGCGGGCGCTTGCGCGTGCGGATGCCGGAAGGTGCGACTGGCTTTACCGTGACTGGTCCTGGGATGGCGGTGGTGGATTTGGGAACGGAGTTTGCGATGAATATTGCAAAGGATGGACACGTGGCCGTGCGGGTTTTCGAGGGAAAGATCGAGGCGTCCGTTCTGAATCGCGAAGGCTATACATTGCGCAGCGAGCTGCTGGAAAAAGACGAATCCGCGGCAATCGTCTCGGGGCGTATCGCACGCGGCCTGCAAAACGCCGAAGACTTCGTTGCCGCTCCGGATGATGGTCCGCAGCCGCTGGTGTTGTCGGACGAATACGCGGTTTCGGTGAAAGCAGCCAAGCCGTGGGGCTACTGGCGCTTTGAAAAGCTCGCGGACGGTGTGAGCCCAAACGAAATTCCGGCAGGTCCGGCGTTTCAGGCTAGCGGGCCGGTGTATCTCGACGGCGCATCCGGTGCGAATCAAACCCTGGTTTTTGCTCCGCAAGCCGCCGAACAGCGGCTTCTACTGGACGGGATCTGGCGACCAAACGCTGGGAGCGGTTATGCGGTGGAGTTTTGGATGCGTCCGGAAGGCATTCGACTTTCAGCGATTGTTAGCTTGATCAAAGAAGCGTCGCTTACGGCGCCCGAGAAACATCTGTTTTTGTTGCAATTGATGGACCGTAATCAGCGTTGGCTGCATCCGCAGGGGGCGATCCGTTTTTTGCACCGTCTTCCGGCTGGAGAGCGGGGCGGCGTGAATATCTTCTCCGAGCAGACTTACGTGCCCGGTCGCTGGCATCACGTCGTCGCGCAATACGAGCGAGGGCGCATGGAGCTTTATGTGAATGGCCGGATCGCGGGCAGTGCGGAAACGGATGCCGCGATGCCCTCCGATGCTTACCGGTGCTTGATCGGCCGTCTGAAACAAGCTGGCGAGGGAGACAATGCGGCAACGCGTCCCTTCGTTGGGCAGATTGATGAATTGGCTCTCTATGAACGTCCGCTGACCCGTGATGAAATTGCTCGTCACGCCGCTGCTGGTGGTCTGCCGCGTCTCCCCCGTTTGGCTCGCTGAAATTTTCGTTAATCTCCTCATGCTCTCGATCCGTTTTTTAATTCTGTTGTCGTACGTTTCTCTCACGGGTCTCTTCGCTACAGCGGCCGTTCCAGAAAAGCCGCAGTTCAATCGCGACATTCGCCCGATCCTTTCCAATAACTGCTTTTATTGCCACGGGCCGGACGAAAAGAAGCGCGAGGCCGGGCTCCGGCTCGATACGCGCGACGGCGCGATCAAAGAGACGGACGGAGTAAGAGCGATCGTGCCCGATCAACCAGACGCGAGCGAACTGATGGTGCGCGTGCTTACGCATGACAAGGATGAGCTGATGCCGCCTCCCAAGAGCAAGAAGCCGCGACTTACGGATGAGCAAATCGCGACCCTGCGCCGCTGGATCGAACAAGGCGCGACGTATGAAGGGCATTGGGCTTTTTTGCCGGTCGGGAAATCGACGCCACCGATGCTGAAAGAGCGAGGCTGGGCAAAAAATGCGATCGATCAGTTCATCGGGAGCCGTTTGGAGAACGAGGGTGTGAAGCCTTCTCCCGAAGAGGATCGCGCGACGCTGATCCGTCGTGTTTCACTGGATGTGACGGGGTTGCTTCCGACGCCGGAGGAGATACGGCAATTTGTGGATGATTCGGCGCCCGACGCTTATGAAAAGCTCGTCGACCGCCTTCTCGCGAGTCCGCACTACGGTGAGCGATGGGGGCGCCATTGGCTGGACCAGGCTCGCTACGCCGACTCGAATGGCTACTCGATCGATGGCCTGCGCGCGATGTGGCCGTACCGCGATTGGGTCATCAAAGCGCTGAACGACGATCTTCCATTCGATCAATTTACCATCGAGCAACTCGCCGGCGATCTTTTACCCAAGCCGACCAAGAGCCAGCTCGTGGCCACGGCTTTTCATCGCAATACGCTGATTAACGAGGAAGGCGGCACGGACAAAGAACAGTTTCGCAATGAAGCAGTGGTGGATCGCGTCAACACCACTGGCGCCGTCTGGCTGGGGCTCACGGTGGGCTGCGCGCAGTGCCACACGCATAAATTCGATCCGATCACGCATCGGGAATATTTCCAGATGTTCGCGTTCTTCAATCAAAGTTCGGACGTGAATAACAAGGGTGAGACGTTAAGCGTGCGACGCGGTGAAATATTCGGCCAACCGGTGCCCATTCCCGACCCGCCCAAACCCGCGGAAGCTGAATTGGCTAAGCGGCAGATGGAGTGGGAAAAGCAGGAGCTTTTGCGGCAGGCGAAAGCGC